>ERZ1034920.228-NODE-228-length-46011-cov-6.732353_pt1 | contig 46011 bp, 47 predicted proteins | sample MGYA00520688_ERZ1034920 | MGnify/ENA primary metagenome ERZ1034920 (study PRJEB33766, sample SAMN09781785) | gut metagenome | biome: gut microbiome | host: Homo sapiens | place: Madagascar | study: EMG produced TPA metagenomics assembly of the PRJNA485056 data set... | reverse complement strand
ATATAATATTACTAATTGATTGAGAAAGCTGCTACGCAGTGAGGAAAGGACAGAACATTATGAGCGAAGAAATTATGCAGAACGAAGCAACACAGGCCGAAAGTATGGCTGACTATGAGGCACACTTTGACGATGCCAATCCATGGAACGTAGTCAAAGGTTATATGGACAACAAGACCCGCCTTCATATTAAGATCGAAGGTATTGTAAATGGCGGTGCAATTGCCATGGTCGAAGGGCTGCGCGGATTCATCCCTGCTTCCAGAATGTCCCTCTCTTACATTGAGAATCTGGAAGATTATCTTCTGAAAGAATTAGATGTCATCGTTATTGACGTAAATGAAGCAGAGAACCGTCTGGTACTCTCAGCCCGCGAGATTCTGAAGGAAGAAGAACAGAAAGAGCGTGAAGCGCAGATTGCTGCTATTCAGACAGGAAGCGTTATGTCAGGTGTCGTAGAAAGCATTCAGAACTACGGTGCATTCATCCGTCTGGAAAATGGTCTGTCCGGTCTGGTACACATCTCCCAGATCAGCAGCAAACGCGTCAAATCTGTCGGCGACGTACTGAAGAAAGGTGACGAGGTTCAGGTTAAAGTCATCGGCGTCAAAGATGGCAAGATCAGTCTCAGCATGAAAGCACTGGAAGAAAAACCGGAGGAAGAAGAGATTGTAGAAAAGGTAGAGATCCCGAAAGCAGAAGAGATTGGAACAAGCCTTGGATCACTGTTCAAGAATATTAAGCTGTAAGACCGTTTCAATTTTTGTGCATATAAAACATGTCATTAATGATTAAGGACAGAACCTGAAAGAGATTTTCAGAGCTCTGTCCTTTACTTTTTTTATTTTCGATCTACAAACACTGATATTTTTATCTCCAGTTCATCTCTCGTATAGACAATGCCATGGATATATCTTCCATCATCGGTCACTCTGCTGATTATATTATCATAGCAAGTCCTGCCCTGATACTGATACTGTTTAACCAGCTGTGCACGGTCTACATCTTTTGTGTTTAATTTTCTCACTGGAAAATACACATATACTTTTGCAGATCCCGTCTCAACATCATACGCGTCAGCCACCTGTTTCGCATCAATAAAACCATTTCCGTTCCAGTTATCCGGTGAATTCAACACAGACTTTTCAAGATCAACTCGTTCTTCAGGCTTCTCGGTAATTAAAATGATATCATCCTGAATTTTCTTCTCACATTTCATATAACTATCTTCGCCCGCATTTACAACGCGATACCCATTCACCAGATACAGCTGATCTTCAATACCATTCTCAATCGGCCATCCAGTCAGATTATAATATGGCTGGCAGACTGACTGATACGCTTCCTGACTCTCATAATCTACCAGCAACATGGTATCCACACCAGTCTTCCAGCTCACTTCCGATACAGGAATCTGATCCACCGGATGATTCACATAGGATATAACTGCTCTAGAAGATTCATCTTGCAGAATTTCTGCTAAATTCTCTCCGTCATAAAATGTATGAATCATTCCATTCTTTTCTTCATTTGTCGATCCATATTCTCCATAACTCACATATACACCATCTGCATGAAATCCCGTAATTTCATACAGCTCCTGTTTCAATGCTGTGGCAATCTTTTTAAGCTGATAATTGTCAATTCCATCCGTATTCGTATTCTCTCCGGAAATAACAACCGAGAAATCTTCGCCATGATAATTCATTTTCACAAACACATTTCCAGTCGGTGAAGGTGAAAAATCTGGCACCGGACCAGAATTGTATGTCTCACAGGTCAGTTTCTTAATCGCTGCGTCAAATCCATACTTCTCTTTGATATAATTCTTCGCATTTTCACGTCCCTGTTTTTCATAACGTTTCATCGCTTTTTTCTCTTCTCTCGTATAACCGCAGCCTGTCACGGTCAGCATTATGAGGATAAGGAACAGATAACAAGTTATTTTTCTCAAATGAACACCTCATATTTCACAAATTATCTTACTACCTGTTCCAGATCCCGCATCCAGCTTGTCACGCATGCATCACTCGGCATACGCCAATCTCCTCTCGGAGACAGTGCTACGGTTCCGACCTTCGGTCCATCCGGCAGGCAGGAACGTTTGAACTGCTGTGCAAAGAATCGCCAACAGAAGGTTCTGAGCCATTTATATATGGTCTCGTCATCGTATTCCCCTGCGAATGAATACTTTGCAATCCGATATATTTTGGACGGTGCATATCCAAAACGCAGAAAATAATACAGGAAGAAATCATGCAGTTCGTATGGTCCTACAAGGTCTTCCGTCTTCTGCGCGATCTTGCCATCTTTTGGCGGCAATAGTTCCGGGCTTACCGGTGTGTCCAACACATCGTAAAGAACTTCCTGCAGTTCCTTATCATCTGTCGTATCTGCATAATACTGCACCAGATGGCGTACCAGTGTCTTTGGCACGGATGCATTCACACCATACATCGACATGTGATCGCCATTATAAGTTGCCCAGCCAAGTGCCAGTTCTGACATATCACCGGTACCGATAACCATTCCTCCATTGGCATTGGCGATATCCATAATGACCTGGGTACGCTCTCTCGCCTGGCTGTTCTCAGAGGTTACGCTGTGATCTTCCGGATCATGACCGATATCTTTAAAATGCTGCATAACCGCTGCTGCGATCGGCACTTCGCGAAGCTCCGCCCCCAGTGATAATGACATCTTGCACGCATTGTTATAGGTACGGTCTGTGGTTCCAAAACATGGCATAGTCACAGAGATAATATTCTTTCTGTCTAATCCCAGTGCATCAAATGCTTTCGCCGTCACAAGCAGAGCCAGTGTAGAATCCAGTCCACCGGAAATGCCGACCACCGCACATTTTGCATGGGTATGCTCCAATCTCTTTTTCAGTCCCATTGCCTGAATGGTCAAAATCTCTTCACAACGCTTTGCACGTTCTCTGTTCTCACTCGGCACAAATGGACGCGACGGAAATACACGGGTCAGCTCTGTCTCTGTAATCTCGATATCAAACGGCACACGCGTCAGCGTACGTTCCTTTGCTGTCTTAAATGTCGTATTCTTTCTCCGCTCGCTCATCAGACGATTCACATCAATCTCCGAATAGATGATTCCATTCTCGAACCGTTTGCTTTCCGCCAGAATTGTGCCATTCTCCGCAATCAGATTGTGTCCGCCAAATACCAGATCCGTAGTGGATTCCCCTTCTCCTGCATTGGAGTAAATATATCCTGCGATCAGTCTTGCTGACTGACCCTCAATCAGGCTTTCACGATATGTTGCCTTTCCGATTGTCTCATCACTGGCGGAACAGTTCACGATCACTGTTGCACCTTCTCGTACTGCTTCGATGCTTGGCGGCACCGGCGACCATACATCTTCACAGATCTCAGCTGCCACAATCAGATGTTCCATCTGCTTTGCAGTAAATAGGATCTTTGGTCCAAACGGCACCATTTCCCCATCAAATTCAATCTCTCTGGCCTTTTCCGGTCCTTCTCTGAACTGACGCATCTCATAGAATTCCCCGTAATTCGGCAAAAATGTCTTCGTTGTCAGTCCAAGAATCTTCCCATGATTCATAGCCGCAGCCACATTATACAGTTCCCCATCTACTGCCAGCGGTGCGCCCACAAACACCAGCGCATCCATATCTCTGGTATGCGCTGCAATCTCTGTTAAAACCTCTCTTGCATGATCCAAAAGTACATCCTGTGTAAACAGATCACTACATGTATAGCCTGTCACGCAGAGCTCCGGAAATACGATAATCTTCGCTCCAGACGCTGCCGCTTCATCCATTTTCCTGCAGATCTGTTCCTTGTTAAACTCCACATCAGCAACACGGATATCCGGTGTCACTGCTGCAACCTTTACAAATCCCTGTTTCATGCCTTTCTCCTTGTCTATTGCTTTTGCAGCAATCTCTCATGCAAGTCTTATTTAATTTACTCTTCTTCGTTGCTCTCTTTCAGAATCTCTTTCAGCTCATCCACTGTATATTTGTAAGTGCTGTTACAGAAATCGCACTTCACTTCAATATCTTCACCATCATCGATCATTGCCTGGAGATCCTCACGTCCAACACTGGCAACCGCCTTTTCCACACGCTCTTTTGAACAGTTGCAGTGGAACTGTGTCGGAAGTGTATCCAGAACTTCAATTCCAAGATTGCCAAGAAGTGCTTCCAACAGTCCTTCCGGTGTACATCCATGATCCAGCAGCTCTGTAACAGATGTTACATTCTTCAGGTTCTCTTCCAGCTTATCAATCGTTGCATCTTCTGCAAATGGCATCAGCTGAATGATAAATCCACCTGCACATTTTACTGTGTTATCTTTGTTCATCAACACGCCAAGTCCTACGGAAGATGGAACCTGCTCTGAATTCATGTAATAATATGTCAGATCCTTTGCGATCTCACTGGTCTCCAGAATAGTCTGTCCTACGTATGGCTCTTTCAGTCCCATATCTTTGATAACATTCAGCACACCAAGATCCAATGCATCAGCCACATTGATCTGTCCATTTTTTACCGGTACATCCACATCCGGATGAACTGCATATCCTTTGACATTACCCTGATTATCAGCTGTTACGGTAAGACCTCCTAATGGTCCGTCGCAGCGGATCTGCAATGTAAGAATATCGGTATCATTCTTCATCATAGCTCCCATCATCGTACCAGCTGTCAGCAACTGTCCCAATGCTACCGTCGCAGTAGGACTGGTATTATGACGCCTTCTTGCTTCCTCTACTACATCTTTTGTATAAGCTGCAAATGCACGGATCTGTCCATCTGCCGCTGTCGCTCTGACAATATAATCTGTCATATAAAAAACTCCTTTCTCTTCTGTCCTTGATCTAATCTATCTTTAAATTATACCTGCAAATCTAATTCGGAACACCCTTACCATGTTCTCTTGCTACCACACAGATACGTTCACTGCTCTCTGTCGGCGCCTTTCTCGTATAGGCATCATAAGCAGTCACAAATTCCAGCCCTGACCACTCTATAAGCTCCCGCATTGCATCCAATGTATAGGCTTTTTGATAATGCATTTCCTGGTATTTGCGGTACAGGTTGCTGTCCTGCTCTTTAATAAAGAGTGTCAGCTCGTACTCATTCATACTTTCGTCTTCATAATAATAATTATCCCAGATAAAACTACAGTCCTCACGATCTTCCGCGATGGTTTGTTCACCCAGAATCTCTTTGTATTTGTACTCTGTATTAAAATCGAAAATAAATATACCTTCCGGATCCAGATAATTATTCACCAGACGGAATACCTGCTCCAGTTCTTTCTCATCTGTAATATAATTCACACAATCACAGACACTTACCACAGCACGTACCGTACCATAAAGTTCGAATTCTCGCATATCCTGCAACAAATACAAGATGTCATGACCACTCTGTGCTTTCTTCTCCATGGCAATTTCCAACATCTCTGCTGATCCATCCGCGCCAATCATGTCATACCCCTTTGCAGCCAGAATCTCAGTAAGACTTCCGGTTCCACATCCAAGATCCAATACCAGCCCATCTTCAATATCATATTCTTGAAGCAGTTCTGCCAGGTATTCTGCCCACTCTTCATAAGGTACATTATCCATGAAAGTATCATAAACTTCCGCAAAGCTTGTATATGCTTCCATATTAATTCCTCACTCGTATAATATCTATACTATCTGTTCTGTCATTCGTAATCAATCTGCTAGAATACAACTGTAAGAAGCATCTTAAAGCGCTCTTCTCCGTATACTGCATGTGGTTTCTTTGCAGGCATGATGATTGTCTCACCCTCATGAAGGATAAATACATCTCCTTCAATCGTGAATCTTCCCGTTCCCTCCAGAACAGTTACCATCGCATCTCCATCAGACTCATGTGTGCTGATCTCTTCATCCTTCTCAAATGCAAATAATGTCACGCTGACTGCATCATTTTGTACCAGAGTCTTGCTGACTACCTGTCCCTGCTGATAAGTCAGCTGATCTCTTAATTCTAATTTCGCTTTTTTATCAATATTCTTATATCCAACCATAATTATAATTTCCTCCTAATATTGATTATTCCACGTGTTTTTTATCTTAACACAGAATAAATTCATATATCAACTCTATTAGTTAAGAAATATGATGTTGGGAACAAAAGCCCCAACTATAACAAAAACATCGGGAAACCATTGCTGATTTCCCGACATCTCCATGTGCCATATATTTTCGATGATATTAGTCGTCAATACCCTCTGTCTCGATGATGAACTTTGTGCGTCCGCTCATATCAGACTTAATTCCTGCGAATGACTTGTAATCCTTACCTGCATCTGTAATAGCTTTCAGTCTGGTTGTCACATTTGCAATATCTCCATCAAAAAGTGATGTCAGCTTATCAATCGCCTCTGCCTTGTACTCAGCCATACCTTCTGCCAATGTCTCATTACCAGCTGCAAGTGCGTCTGCACCAGTCTTCAATGTGCCTGCTCCCTCATCCAGTGCTGTTGCTCCTGAACCAAGCTGTGTAGCTCCGCTTGCAAGAACGCTTGCTCCGGCTGCAAGAGTACTTGTTCCGGCTTTCAGCTCATCAGAACCAGCTGCTAACTCAGCAACACCCGCGGATACTTTCTGTGATCCTACAGATAATGCTGCTGCTCCGGTCTGAAGCTTTGTATTATTAGATGTTAATAATCCCAGATTCGTATTTACACTCTGAAGTCCTCCATTAACTGTTGCTGCTCCATCTGCCACTGCTTTTGAAACATTTATAAGTCCCGGGTTCTCCGCTGTTCCATCTCCCACATTTACAGATTTCTGAACACCCTGTGCATACTGATCTGCTCCTGATGCATATCCTGCAGCTGTTCCGGCTTCTGTCGCAACTGTTCCTGCCAATTCAGTTACATCTGAAAGTCCATTCACAGATGCTGAAACCTTTCCATTCAGATCATCTTTTGTAACAGTAACTGTTGCTCCTGCATTCTTTACAGCGTTCACTGCTGCGTCAAGATTCTCATCTGGAACTCCTGCAGCGCTCAATGCTGTTCTCAATGCACTTTCATCGAACGTTGCTGTCTTGGTAAGATTAACATCTGCCACATTTGCTGTTGCAGTAAGTCCTGCTACAGTTTGTGCAAGTGTCTTCGAATCTGTTGCCGCTGCCTGAGCATTCGTATTAGCCTTATCTGCATAATCAACCAATGTCTCCAATGTTTTGCTTAATGTCTGAACACCGGAAGCCAGTCCTGAAGCGCCTGCTGCCAGTTCACTTCCACCCTGCATCAATGACTTCGGCTGTTTCTCGCTAGTTGCTTCCATTCCAGCTTTCAGCGCTGCTACATTATTCGTATAATCATTCACACCTGTGCTCAGATCTGCTGCACCTTCTACCAGTCCAGACTGATCTTTCGGATTGGTTACATCTTTCTTATGATCCACAGATGCCTGTAATGTCTTCAGACCTCCCTGAATATCGCTTGCACCATTATCCAGTGCTGTCACGCCCTGTACCAGTGTTGGAACTTTTGCTACCAGTGTATTAGCACCTGTTGCAAGTGCTGCTGTACCGCTCTTCAGTGTTCCGGCTCCGTCTGCCAGCTGGCTTGCACCATCTGCAGCTTCTTTCGATCCATCTACCAGCTGATTAGTTGCATCTTTCAGCTCATCGATAGAATTGCTCAGGTCGCTGAAATCATCAATATTATCTGTATCCAGATCCTGTAAAAAGTCTGTAGTAGCGACTGTGATAGATGGCTCTACGGTTGCATTCTTAACATCTGCTGTGATTGTTACTTCTTCCGGAAGTTCCAGATCACTGTCTTCCAGTTTCAGGTTATCATTCAGCCCCGGGAATCCCAGTCCTACTACGATCTGACGCTCTGCATCAGAGATGACTTTACCATTGTCGATCTGTACATTTTCATACTGATCTGCCGGAAGCATCATTGCTGTAATCATGGTAAATGGTGTAAATACTTCTTCCTCTGTGCCATTTACATCCTGTGTAGACTTGGATGTGTTAGAGTATTTGATATGGATCTCTACCTTACCATCTTTGCCCTGCAGATCCTCGGCGCTGATGTCTTTTCCATCCAACTTGTAGCTGATCTTTACACCTACCGGGAGTTCCTTGTCTGTAGTTCCCTGATAGTAAATGTCATCACCGACTGCTTCCCAGCTCAGTTCGTCGCCAGACTCTTTGTATTCCTCATCACCTTTGATATTCTTGATATCACTCAGATCAGAAGTATCTGACAATTCACCTTTTCCTGTATTCTTCAGCCATTCGGTTACGGTTGTCTTCTTTACTTTACCGGATGGATCGGCTTTTACATATACAGATTCTTCCTTTGTTGTTCCTGTTTCTTCTGTATCATCACTCTTGGTGGACAGTGCGTTTTCTGCTACCTGTTCCAGCTTTTCAGTATCTACCTCAGCTGCCTTTGCAGTAATCGCACTTCTCTGATATCCACAAGTTCCAGCTGCACCGGCAGCTACTACAACTGCCATGGCTCCAGCCATTCTTCTCATATTTTTCTTCTTGTTCATATCCGTAACCTCCTGTTATGCCTGTGCTCCATCTGTAAGAGCATCATTACTGTTATCATTATTATTCTGATTCTTATTATTATCATCGCCAGGCTGTGGAAGAAATCCCTTACTGGTCTTTACGATGACTTTATCAAATACCATGAACATAGATGGCAAGATGAATACTACTACGATCATACTGATGATTGCGCCTCGTGCCATCAATACACACAATGAACTGATCATATCAATGTTAGAGTACATACCTACACCAAATGTTGCCGCGAAGAAACTCAACGCACTGACGATAATAGACTGTGCTGATACCTTATGTGCTGTAGTGATCGCATCATGTTTGCTTGCGCCGCGGCTTCGCTCTCGGCGATATCTGGTCGTCATCAGAATCGCGTAATCAACGGTTGCTCCCAGCTGAATGGTACCGATTACAATAGAAGCTACAAATGGAAGCTGTGTGCCTGTGTAATAAGGAATACCCATATTTACAAATATTGCGAATTCGATAACACCCACCAGAATAATCGGAAGGCTGATGGACTTAAACAGCAACAGGATAATCACAAAAATCACACCAATAGATACTGCACTTACCATCTTAAAGTCTGTATCTGTAATATCGATCAGGTCCTTCGTCAAAGGTGCTTCACCTACCAGCAGTGCTCCCTTATCGTATTTCTTTACGATCTTATTGATCTCATCTACCTGGTTATTAACTTCATCTGATGCTGTCTTATATACAGAGTTGATCATGATCATCTGGTATTTATCCGTCTTCAGCATACTGGTCAGTTTGCTTGGAATCATATCTGATGGGATACCAGGTCCAACGATATTGTCAAGTCCAAGACTCCACTTTACACCGTCAACCTTATCAATCTCTTTCAGCATCTTATTAACACTTGTTGAATCTACAGAACTGTCTACCAGAAGGATATGTGTAGAGTTCATATCGTAGTCGTCTTTCAATTTTTCATTGGCAACGATACTCGGCAGATTCTTAGGCAGCGTCTCATCCAGATTGTAGTATACGCCTGTGTGGTTATTGCCATAAATAGCAGGGAATAACAATATGAGGAATAATAATACATATACTTTATAATGCTTTGTCACCTTGTCTGACAGCCGGTTAATATTCGGGATCAGCGGCTTATGACTTGTCTTCTCGATCAGTTTATCACAGCACAGGATCATAGACGGAAGAATCGTTACACATGCAAGCACTCCAAGTACAACGCCTTTCGCCATTACAATACCAATATCTTTTCCCAAAGTAAAGCTCATAAAGCATAATGCGAAAAATCCTGCAATAGTGGTAACGGAACTACCGATTACAGATGAAAATGTCTGTGAAATAGCATGTGCCATCGCACGTTCTTTATCGCCATTATATCTCACCTGCTGTTCCTGATAACTGTGCATCAGGAAGATGGAATAATCCATCGTAACACCCAGCTGCAAAACCGCTGCAAGTGCTTTTGTAATATATGATATTTCTCCAAAGAAATAGTTACTTCCCAGGTTATACACAATCGCCATTCCGATACTCAAAAGGAATAACACCGGGATTACAAAAGAATCCATTGTAATACTGAGGACAATAATTGACAGAACTACCGCAATCAATACATACAGCGGTGTCTCTTTTTCAGCTAAGTCTCTGGTATCTGTAACGATGGCTGACATACCACTGATAAAGCACTGCTTACCCGCAATCTTACGGATCTGTGTAATGGCATCCATTGTACTGTCCGCTGATGTGGATTCATCAAAGAACACTGCCATCATCGTACCTGTCTCGGAATTAAATGCCTTATAGAACTTATCCGGCAGCATACTCTCTGGGATTGATATATCCGATACGGAGTCATACCACAATACTTTTGTTACATGGTCGACATCTTCGACCTTCTCTTTTAACTTTGCAACATCCTTGTCGTCCATACCATCCACGATCAACATGGAAAATGCACCTGTTCCAAAGTCTTTTACCATAATATCCTGCCCCTGCATCGTCTCGATGTCTTCCGGCAGATAGGTAAGTACATCATAATTAATTCTGGTTCCGAAATATCCCAATGCAGACGGGATAAGCAGAAGAACAGACAGAATCAAAATGACAACTCTGTACTTAACAATTTTCTTCCCTACTTTAACCATTTCTCTGACTTCCTTTCGTTTTATGACCATCAGTCATTTATTCAAGTAGCACTATATCTCAAAAATGACCATCAGTCAATACTTTCTTTGAAAAAATATGACTTTTGGTCATTTTTTATTCAAAACTACTTGCAATCCGAATCTGATTGGTTATAATTATCGTTAAGAGGTAATTTGTTATGGGAAAAGTGGACGAGAACAAGAAACAAAAAAGAGAAGCCCTTTTGAACACTGCATATGAGCTCTTTACCACAAAGGGCACCAATGCAACTGCCATCTCTGATATTGTCAGACAGGCTGGCGTGGCAAAGGGCACATTTTATCTGTATTTTAAGGACAAATACGATATCAAGAACAAATTAGTAGCACATAAGACCAGCGATTTATTCCAAAAGGCGGGCAGCTCCATGCGAGAAGCTCAGGTAAAAGGTCTGGAGAATCAGCTGATCTTTATCATTGATCACATTATCAATACATTGGTAAAGGATCTGCCACTTATGAACTTCATATCTAAGAATCTGGTTATGGGTGCTCTGCGTAATACCTTCCTCACCGGAGAGTCAGATAACAGCGAGATTTATGACGAATTTATAGAACTGGTGGAAGAGGATGATTACAGTTATGACAATGTAGATGTTATGCTCTTTACCATTGTTGAGCTTGCCGGTTCTGCCGGATACAACTCTATTCTGTATCAGGAACCATTGCCAATTGAAGAATATAAGACTTTCCTTTATCGAACCGTGCGATTGATTATCGAAAGTCACAGAATAACAAAGAAAGAGGAAGCTGTATCCTGACAGCTCCCTCTTTCTTTGTACATTGTTACATCGAACATATTTAAAATTCCCGTTTTTCCATCACATGAACAGAGATAAACATTGATATCAGCAATACTGCCAGACATATCACGACTGCACTGACCGCTACTACCCCTTCTGACAGATTGTTAAAGTTCTGAAGAACATTTTCCATATCTGTACCCATTCTTTTACCAATCCACACCATGACATATACAATTGCAAAAATTGCAGCTCCCATTACTGCCATAGCAATTCGACTTTTCTCCGGTCCGAATTTGAGTTGTATCGGAAGCATAAAGCCACATATCAAAACACCTATTCCCAGGGCTGCTGCCGCACTGATCACCAGATCTTCTGATGTTGCATTGGTCGACCGAACAATTCCAATGCCCAGAGTAACAATCAGGGACACTACAGACACTATCAAAGATGTCAGTAAACAAAATAAATATTTCTCCTCCACATATTTCCTGCGGCTGATCGGAAGTGCTAACAAATATACCATTCCATTATTATATTCATCATAGCTGACTGTCGATATGCTGAATATCGAAGTCATCAACGTCATATAAGAAATAAGAAATCCAAGATTATCATTGATCACCACAAACACAGCCAGAAACACACACAGGATAAGCCCAAACTGCTTCTGCCCTTTCATTAGCTTCCAATCTTTAATCAGCATCGCTTTCATATCTATTTCTCCTTCTTTTCCATAAGAATCAATTCATCAATACCACTTTTTTCTACAACAATATCCGGATAATTTTCAAGATAAAACTGCTTTTCATTGGTGAGGCATCGATATCCGTATTCTTCCTTTCTGACCGCAATGATATATTTCCGGTCGATTTTCCAATATTGTTCTTCCGTCACTTTCAACACCCCATATTTACCAAGTAATACATCCGTGTCTTCATGAAGTACAATCTTGCCATCATTGATCAGGTAAATATCATCACAGAATCCTTCCAGATCTGTTGCAATATGAGAACTGATCAGAATCGAACGATCTCCTGGCTCCATATATTCGCGCAGCATATCCAGAAGTTCTTCCCTGGCACTTACATCCAGCCCGGCTGTCGGTTCATCCAGGATCAATAATTTTGCTTCATGGGAAAGCGCCAGATTAATCTGCAGCTTCCGCTTCATTCCGGTCGAAAAATCCTTAATCTTTTTATGATATGGAAGCTCAAAACGTTCACATCGTTCACGAAATAATTTCTCATCAAACTTTGTATACAGATTCTTCATAACCGGCATCAAATCTTCCACAGTCAAGTATTCACTAATTCCAGAATCCGAAAGAACAACACCCATCTGTTCCCGGTCTTCCATTCCAAGATCCGTTGCTTTCTTTCCAAAAACTTCTACTTCACCGCTATCTGCACGGATTAATCCCAGTATTGCTTTGAATGTCGTACTCTTCCCTGCACCATTTTTCCCTGCTAATCCGGTGATCATGCCATCTTCCACCCGCAACGAACAATCCAGGTGAAAATCCTGATAATTCTTCTGTAACTGTCTAATCTCTATCATTATCCCTGATCCTCCAATATAATCTGAAATACTTCCGTAATCTCCCGGTTACTCATACCACAACTTCTCCCCTTGCGAATCGCCTGTTCCAGATCACTCTCCACTTCTTTGCGTCGTTCCTCCAGCATAATCTCCTGCCCTGCGCAGGACACATAGCTTCCTTTCCCATGAACAGTAACGACAAAGCCTTCTGCTTCCAGTTCATCGTATGCTTTCTTCACCGTCAACGCACTGACTTTCAACTCTCTCGCCAATGCACGGACTGATGGAAGTGCTGTATCTTCCTTCAGTGCTCCCTTCATGATCTCTGCCTTGATCTGCGAAACGATCTGTTCATAAATAGGCTGCATGGAGGAATTATTTATAATCAACTTCACTGTATCGCCTCCTTGTATAAACAGTATATAACAGCAAGTAACTGTTGTCAACTGTTATATACTGTTTATTTTCCAATAAAAAAGAAGAAGAAAATACATTTCTGTACTTTCTTCTTATTAGCAATCAACTCATATATCTTACAGAATTCTGTGAATCCATCCTTCTGGAGCTTCGATTCTGCCCATCTGGATACCTGTCAGTGTCTCATACAGCTTCTTGGTAACAGGTCCCATCTCTTCCATTCCGCTTGGGAAACAGATCTCTTTACCGTGATCTACGATCTTGCCTACCGGTGAGATAACTGCTGCTGTACCACACAGTCCGCATTCTGCGAAGTCTTTTACTTCATCCAGATATACTTCTCTCTGTTCTACTTCCAGACCAAGATAGTGCTCTGCAACATACATCAGAGAACGTCTGGTAATAGATGGAAGAATAGAATCAGACTTCGGTGTAACTACTTTATTATCTTTTGTTACGAAGATAATATTAGCTCCGCCTGTCTCTTCAATCTTAGTTCTTGTAGCAGCATCCAGGTATACATTCTCATCATATCCCTGCTGATGTGCATCTACGATAGCATGAAGGCTCATTGCATAGTTAAGTCCGGCCTTAACATGTCCGGTACCATGCGGTGCTGCACGGTCAAAATCACTTACTCTGATTGTGATCGGCTTAGCGCCACCCTTAAAGTATGGACCTACCGGAGTACAGAACATACGGAACTGATACTCATCTGCCGGCTTCACACCGATAACAGGGTTAATACCAAACATATATGGACGGATATACAATGTAGCTCCTGATCCATATGGTGGAACATATCCTGCATTAGCCTTAACCACCTGATCAACAGCATCAATAAACTGCTCTTTTGGAAGCTGCGGCATCTCAAGACGTGCTGCAGAATCCATCAGACGCTCAGCATTCAGATCCGGGCGGAATGTAACAATGTGTCCATCCTCTGTCGTATATGCCTTCAGACCTTCAAAACATGTCTGTGCGTACTGAAGTACACCGGCACATTCATTCATTACAATGTTAGGATCATCTGTAAGAGCACCTTTGTCCCATGCTCCATCTTTATAATTTGCAACATATCTCTTATCTGTCTGCACATAACCAAAACCAATATTAGACCAGTCAATATTCTTCTTTTCCATGATTATCATTCCTCCGTTCTGTAACTAGTCATTTCATTTAATAAAGTCATTATAATACCATTAATAGCAAAATTCAAGAGTGCGCTCGGTTTTATTTCTCCATCATACTGATAGACTCAATTCCGACACTTCCACCGCGTACGACTTCGATACTGTTAAACTCTTCTTTCATCAGATTCACTACTGCATCATTCTTCGTAAAGCTCTGAACAAATTCCAGTAATACGCTGTCTTTGCCATAGTCTACCACTCTTCCTTTAAAGGTTTCGGCAATCTGGAACAGTTCTGCCTTATCGGCAGTGTCACATCTGCGCACCTTGACGTACATGATCTCTTTCATCCATACGAATGTATCTGTAAAATCAATCACCTTGATTACCTCGATCATACGATTGAGCTGTTTTTTAATCTGTTCGTAAGTCTCATCGTCTGCAATGGTCACGATGGTCATACGCGATACCGTAGGATCTTCCGTTGTACCTACAGTCAGACTGTCCAGGTTATAGGCTTTACCTGAAAACAATCCGGAAATCTTGGAAAGTACACCTGCCTGATTCTCTACGAACAGGGATATCCATCTTTTCTTCATTGTGTTGTGTGTCATACCGTTTATCTCCCTTCCACTACTGATTTATCGTCATACATTAGCAATCCATAATCAGGTCGCGAAGTGTACCGCCCGGCTCTACCATCGGATACACCAGATCTTCCGGATCAATCTCGAATTCGATAATATATGGTGTCTTTTTACTCTTCATTGCTTCGCGGAACGCCGGTTCAATATCCTCTTTCTTCGTTACACGGATTCCCTTTGCGCCATAGCTCTCTGCCAGCCTGATAAAATCAGGTGTATACGGTGGGCATTCCACCTCTCCGCATTTACCGCGACAAGCTGCTCCGGAATGAAGACAGGTCATGGAATATCTCTTTCCATAGAATAACTTCTGCCACTGGCGTACCATACCCAGATTATTATTATTGAAAATACAGGAAATAATCGGCAATTCTTCCAGTACAGCTGTTGCTAACTCCTGGATATTCATCTGCATACCGCCGTCTCCGGAAATGGATACGACCGGAGTATCCGGATTGCCGATTTTTGCTCCAATAGCACCCGGGAGACCATATCCCATAGTTCCAAGTCCACCGGACATCAGAAGCTGTTTCTTCTCTGTTATCTCCGCAAACTGCGCTGTAAACATCTGATGCTGTCCCACATCTGTTACCAGAATCAGCTCATCAAATACCCGGTTAATCGTCTCGATAATATCCTTCGGAGTCATGATCGGCTTTTCTTTTGCAGCCAGCGGATGTTCTTCCTTCCATGCACTGATCTGCTCTATCCACTGTTTTGTCTCACAAGGTTCTACATATTCCAGCATTCTGGTCAGCGCATCTCTCGCATCTGCAACGATCGGTACATCGACTTTTACGTTCTTAGAAATTGCTGCTGTGTCAATATCAATATGAATGATCTGCGCTTTCGGTGCAAAAGAATGCAGCTTACCGGTAATTCGGTCATTGAATCTGGTTCCGATTGAAAACAACAGATCACATTCACTGACCGCCATGTTACAGGCATACGCACCATGCATACCCAGGTTTCCTATATATAATGGATGATTTGTCGGAATCGCACCTCTTCCCATGACCGTTGTAACAACCGGAACATTGGTAATATTCACCAGTTCTGTAAATTCTTCGGAGGCATGTGAAATCTTCACACCGCCACCTACCAGGAATAATGGGCGTTTCGCTTTATTCAACATCTTCATCGCACGTTTTAACTGTCCCACATGCGCCATCGTATTCGGCTTATAACCGCGGATATTAACTTCTGACGGATACTCCGGATCACCAAGTTCAGCCATTACATCCTTCGGAAGATCAATAACAACCGGCCCCGGTCTTCCGGATCTCGCAATGTAAAATGCCTCTTTGATAATCCGTCCCAGATCATCACGATTCTTAACCATAACTCCATACTTGGTAATACTTCTGGTTATACCAACAATATCTACTTCCTGAAATGCATCATTACCGATCAAAGGTCTTGATACCTGTCCGGTAAAACATACCAACGGTACACTGTCATAATAAGCGGTAGCAAGTCCTGTCACCAGATTCGTTGCCCCCGGTCCGCTGGTCACCAGACACACGCCCACCTTTCCTGTCGATCTTGCATAAGCATCTGCCTCATGAACCAGTGCTACCTCCTGTCTTGGAAGAATCACTTTCGTGTAATCCTGCTTATATAATTCATCACTGATATCAATGGTACAGGCTCCCGGATATCCAAATAATGTATCCACACCCTCTTCTCTCAGTGCCTTTACAAGCAGCTTATTTCCACTGATTTTTCTCATATACGTATACCTCCTTGTCTCTGTATCCTGCCTCTCATAACCGGTAAATATTACGAAAAAGAAACGCCCTAAGCTAACGCTTAGGGCGAATATACTATCCGTGTTACCACCTAAATTCAGAGATATCATCTCTGCTCTCTGTCAGTACAGAATGCTCCCGGCATCCGATACCGCTTCCCATAACGCTGGAACTGCGTTGAAACCTACTAACTGTCTTATCATAATTATGACAACGTTCAATCCACTGCTCAAGGGCTACTTCCATAAGTCCATCTCGAAGATTCACACCACTCATCTTCTCTCTTGGCTTCTGGCTGCTTATGTACTCCTCCCTGTCATAGCATTTATCAATGATTCAGAACCTTAATCGCTCCGAACTATTATTGAAATTATTATATCTCGATGCCCTCTGCATTGTCAACCTTCGTTTTATTAATAACACAGCACCTTGCGACAAATATTCTCCCATGAAATCCGACTCAGATCCGGAAGTCCTGGATATGGCATCTTTCTGCTCTCTTCAATCAACTGCGCCAGTCGTTTTTCAAACTTCTCCAGGCTGTCTGGAATCGGATCATCCGTATTCACCATCTCCGGCGGCTCCAGATATAATATCGGAGCATTCTCCACATTTGCACTTACCCAGGGACGGATGCCCGGAAGATCTGTTACGATCACCTTACAGCCACACGCCATTGCTTCTATTATAGTAAGCGGCAGTCCTTCACTGTAAGATGCCAGCACAAACAGATCACTTCGATTATAAGACGCTACCAGATTATCCTGTGAAAGTCTTCCAAGCAAATGCACAGGATACCTGGATTCCTCCGCGAGCCTCAATATTCGTTGATACTCTTCATGATTGCCGGCGCCTCCCACCAGATCTACTTCCAGTTCGTCTGCATTCATATGCAGATACTGAAGACTTCGCACCAGACTTTCCACGCCTTTCTTTTCTGCGATCTTACCAACATAAATAATGCGATATGAATGCTTGTCGTTCTTTTCTTCCGAAACTTCCGGCTGACTGAGCCTGTGAAATACGGATGCATTATATCCACTGCCCACAACCGTAATCTTCGCTTCCTCTACCGGATATATCTCCATAATCTCTTTCTTCTGCTCCTCATGCAGCGCATAGACCGCATCCAGTTTCGAAATCTGCGTTCGGATATATTCCCGTTCCAGCGGAATCTTTTTCATCTGTCTGAGATCCGTATTATGGCAGAATCCACATATCCGACATCCTGACAACACCTCTCTGGCAACGGATGTTACCAGATACAGGTGATGACAAATCACCAGATCCGGTTGAAACTCCTCTGCCGCCTTTCGAATCGAAGATGCAAAAGAAGCTTTGAACTGTTCCACCATTTCTTCGTTCATCTGACCATATATGGTGCTTTCATAAGGCATCTCATCCGACATTCCCGCAATAGGAAATGGGAGTTCTTCTGTCTTAAAATGTACCGGATAAAACGCTGTTCCATCTGGAAAATCCACCGTATCTTCCCTGTATACGCCTGCCAGTACCGCCTGCTCATGTCCGAGAGCCGCAAAACCTTTTACCATTTCTGTAAGGTAAAACCCACTGCCCGTGCTATGTGGTTTTTGTGCCGTAATCGTCAAAATCTTCATATTCTCTATACCCGTTCGTAAATTGTAAATACATATTCCAGATCAAAATAGGTCTGCTCATCGCTGACTTTAGTCATTTTCCATTCCGGGTCTTCATCCAGATTTGGAAAATAAGTATCCGCAAGATATGCATGATCGATTCTTGTCACATATGCCTTATCGCAATACGGAAGCAAGGCACGATACACGCTCTCGCCGCCGATTACGTAGACATCCTCTTCCGGATACTGCTTTAATTCCTCCAGAAGCGAATCAATATCATGCACCACCGCTGCATCTTTTACCTCATAATGTGGATTTCCGGTCAGTACAATATTGGCGCGCTTCTTAAGCGGCTGTCCGCCCGGGAAGCTTTCCAACGTCTTTCTTCCCATTACAACCACTTTACCGCTTGTAGTCTCACGGAAAAACTTCATGTCCTGCGGAATGCTTACCAACAGCTTGTTACCATATCCAATTGCCCAGTTCTTATCTACTGCTACGATCAAATTCATTTCTCGTCATCCTTTCTTATCTATGCTGCATCTTATACTGCTACCGGAATATTCTTGATCTGTTCATGCGTCTCATAATCGATCAATGCCACATCATCCCTTGTAAACTGATAAAAGTCTTTAATATCCGGATTCAGCCAAAGCTTCGGTGCCGGCAGTGGCTCTCTGCTGATCAGTTCCTCAACCATCGGAATGTGTCTGTCATAAATATGTGCGTCAGCAATCATGTGCACCAGTTCGCCTGCCCTCATATCACATACCTGCGCCAGCATATGCAGCAATACCGCATACTGGCATACATTCCAGTTATTTGCAGTCAACACGTCACTGGAGCGTTGGTTCAGCACCGCATTCAGCGTCAGCTTATCGCTGTCTTTATCCTTGGTCACATTAAATGTCATACTATAAGCACATGGATAGAGCGCCATCTCATGCAGATCCTGATGTACATACATATTGGTCATAATACGACGGCTGTATGGATTATTCTTCAGATCATAGATTACACGATCAACCTGATCCATCATGCCTTCCTTATACTGATGCTTCACACCAAGCTGATATCCGTATGCTTTGCCAATGGAACCATTCTCATCTGCCCAACTGTCCCAGACATGTGAATGCAGATCATGGATATTGTTCGACTTCTGCTGCCATATCCAGAGCATCTCATCCGTACAGCTCTTAATCGCAGTTCTTCGAAGTGTCAGCGCCGGAAATTCCTTAGACAGATCATAACGGTTCACCACACCAAACTTCTTAACCGTATAAGCACTGGTGCCATCCTCCCACACCGGGCGCACCTTTTCACCTTCTGTACTGGTGCCGTTGTCAATAATGTCGCGGCACATATCTATAAACACTCTATCAGCATAACTCATGTATCTATGTCCTCCTTGAATATTAATATGACGTTTGAGGCCAAAGCCCCAACTATGATGCCTGCAGATTGCTTTGTGCTGCGCACTCCCACTGGCATTTTAATTATTGTAACATAAAAAGAACACATCCAAAAGCGGATATGTCCTTTTCATAATGATTTATCACAAAGGAGTAATTAATTAGCTGCTACACATTCTGCCAGCACACCTTCCAGTGCACTTGCACTGCTGCTGTGGATTCTCTCAATTCTTGATCCGGAACGCTGTGCTTCTTTGATCGCGCATTTTACCATTTTGTGCGCCGCGGTTGCTGTGAACAGTATCACAAGATCCGGCTGTCCAATCTGCGTCTTCAGATTACCTTTCATTCTGGTAAATACTTTTGCCTTACATTTATGCTTTTCGCAGATCTGCTTATACTGTCTTTCCATACATTCATTTCCACCAATAATTACAACGCTCATATATCAACCTCTATTCTTTAATATTGAAATCGATTCTCATTTACATTTAAGAGTTTATCATAGGAATGCATACATTGCAATACGCTTGATGATAGTGTTTTCTCACTTCTGTACTTTAACATGATTAATTTGCAAGCTCATATCGGGGCGAGTCCCAAGGTCTTTCATCCACTTATGAGCAAGCTCATGTGGATTTAGACCTTTTGACTCTGGCATCATAAAAAAAGAGGCTTCGCCCTCTCGGACAAAACCTCTTGTCATTACACATCACTTACATTATATAATACACGATTCAGCATCTTCTGAAGTGCCTGTACTTCTCTTCTGGTCATTCCCAGTGTCAGGTTCTTATCGATCCGTCTCCGGTCTGCTTCCATTCTCCGCTGAATATCATATGCCTTTTCTGTGAGATACACGTTCTTCTTTCTCTTATCCTTAGCATTCGGTACGATCAGCACATACCCCTTCTCATCCAGTCTCTGTAAAAGTCCGGTCACGGTAGGATTCTTCAGATTCAACGCTTTCTCAATGTCTCTTTGATTCACTTCTTCCTTATCACAATGGAACAGATAATCCAATACCTCGCACTGAGAAGATGTAATTCCAATTCCCTTAAGCTGGTTATTGATATCTTTCTCGTATACGGTATTAATCTGCTTGAAAAGGAAGCCTACAGGTAATCTCTCCTGCATACTATCACCCTTTCTTAATTAAAAATTATACACCCTATAGATAGTATGCTATATTTTTTTCTGAAAATCAAGAACATCTTTCAGAATTCTTCACACCTGCGATTTTATGCATCTGTAAGAGCTTTATGCACGTTCTCCTTTTACCATAGTAAAGAGATGCGCTTTTCCCATAATCTTACTTACACCGTAGAATAATGCCACATAGATTGGGAATAATACAATCTGCTTAATTACGCGCGCTGGAAGGATTGCCATAAATGCCTGACCGTATAATAATGTCAGCCAGTATGTATTCAGGCAGATATTTACAAAGATCATTACCAGTCCATTCGCCAATGCGATTCGCTTAATGCTAAGTGGTTTCTTGTACAGGATCACTCCGTAGATCACACCACTTAATGCTCCGCTGATGGTAAAACCAGGGAAAAATGCTCCCGTCGGACGTACCAGATATTTCACGATATCTGCTGCCGCTCCCATCAGCCCCCCGACTACAGGTCCAAACATCATGCCGGTCATCTCATCTGCAATAAATGCAAAACCGATCTTAATGAAATCCGTCACCTGAAGGGTGTAGAATCCTAACACGACAGCAATTGCAAGAAGCATTGCTGTAGTTGCCAACGCCTTTACGTCTTTCAGCTCATGAAAGGAGTCTCGAAATGATTTGGTCAAATTGCTCATAAAAAAATACCTCCTTTGCAGTAGCCCGTAAAACTACTCATAGCAGGTATTTACCGTTATGTGTAGCAGCGGGATGCGGAATGTGCACCGCAAGTGATTCTTTCACTTTTCGTCCTACCGACAACTCCCCGTCCGGCTGGCACTTGACGCGCATATTCCTACTCTGCGTTTCTTATTTTATTTTGTTTCGGGTATCATTCTAGCACAACGTTACCCTGCTGTAAAGCCTTCATTTCCCGTTCTGCAAATATAATTGCCACAAGAGCTGCAGCGCCGTCCGCAATCGGTCCCGCATACATCACTCCATCGATTCCCATAAATAACGGAATGATCAGAATCAATGGCAGCAGGAAAATGATCTGTCTGGTCAGGGATACTACGATACCAAGCTTCGATTTTCCGATAGATGTAAAGAATCCTGAAGACATCGGCTGAATGCCATTCAAAAACGTGACAAACATAAAAATTCGGAAATACCGTTCCGCAAAATGGAAATATGCCTCACTCCCTGAACCGAAAATACTGACAATCTGTCTTGGAAACAACTGAAAACATCCAAAGAACACTACACCAAGCACAATACAGATTGCAAATGCTTTCCGATAAGCTTCTCTTACTCTGCCGTAATTCCGGGCTCCATAGTTGAATCCCCAGATCGGCTGACACCCCTGGGAAATACCAATTGCAATTGCCATAAAGACCATATTCACCTTGGAAATAACGCCCACGCAGGCAAGCGGAATCTCCGATCCATACATAGACTGTGCTCCATAATACCGCAAAGTATTATTCATGGTAATCTGCACAATCGCCATGGCAATCTGATTAATGCAGGACGCCATACCAAGCGATACGATCATCTTCAGATACCCCGCTTTTGGTAAAAACATGCTTCGCTTCAATTCCATCTTCCGTCTTCTTGCAAAATAATAGATCACCATCAATCCGGACACCACCTGTCCGATCACTGTCGCAGCAGCTGCACCTTTGATGCCCCAGTGACATGCAAAAATAAATAACGGATCCAGGATCGTATTCAGGATTGCTCCTGTTAACATACAGGTCATGGAATACGTCGGACTTCTGTCCGCACGGATCAGATGATTACCTCCGGTAGTGAGGATCAGAAACGGAATACCAATTGCCGTAATTCCTGTATAATCCTGCGCATATGGCAGAATCTCTTTCGTCACACCAAACAGATGCAGCAATGGATTCAGGAAAATCAATACAACTGCACCGATTACCACACCACAGATTACCAGCATTGCAAGTCCATTACCTGCGATCTCTGCTGCACGATCATTTCTCCCCGCCCCTGCTTCCAGGTTATAATTCGATGCACTTCCGATTCCCAGCAGAAGTGCCGTAGCTGTACATATAATAGATACAGGAAATGCGATATTGGTCGCCGCATTGCCAAGCATTCCCACACCCTGTCCGATAAAGATCTGGTCTACAATATTATATAGCGAGCTGACCAGCATACTGATGATCGCCGGCACAGCAAACCGGGCGATCAGACGCCCGATTTTTTCCTCCGCAAGAGGATTTCCCTGTTTAATATTCTCTGATGACACTGCTGATCTCCTTCACTATAGGCATACGGAGGAGTTCTTCCTGCGCATCCTGCATATGATATTCCTTAACAGCATCGGTAACGATCACGACTTCTGCCATACCGTCTGTAATAATCTTCTGAACTACCTTGTTGATGCTGACCTTGTGCTCCCCAAACACGCTTGCGATCGAAGCCAGGACGCCAGGACGGTTCTCCACCTGCATACGAAGGAAGAATTTGCTTCTGATATCTCTGCACTTTTTCACCGGGAGTTCTCTGTAGCAGGTATTACTGATACGTCCGGTACATCCATTTACCATATCACGGATCACATCGATAATATCTCCCATCACAGCACTGGCTGTCGGAAATTCTCCCGCGCCTCGACCGTAAAACATAACATCGTCCACAGCATCACCATGTACAAATACCGCATTAAAGGAATTGCGCACGGATGCTAATGGATGCTCAGATGAAAGCAACATCGGATATACGCATGCCTCAATACCGCTCTCCGTATTACGGGCAATACCGATCAACTTGATCACACTGTCAAATTCTTTTGCATACTTGATATCCTGTGCTGTAATTTTAGTAATACCCTCGATATGCACATCATCAAATACGACCTTGCTGTGAAATGCAGAAGTAGCCATAATTGCCACTTTACGTCCGGCATCCAGACCTTCAATATCCGCTGTCGGATCCGCTTCCGCATAACCAAGCTCCGTTGCTTTGGCAAGGGCTTCCTCAAAACTCATCCCCAGCTCAAACATTTTCGTCAGAATATAGTTCGTCGTACCATTGACAATACCGGTAACCTCTATAATCTCATTACCGGCCAGACACTGACGAAGCGGACGCATAATCGGGATTCCGCCAGCTACTGCTGCCTCAAACATCAGATCCACATGATGTGCTGCTGCAATCTCCAGCAGATCTTCACCACATACCGCCAACAGATCCTTATTAGCAGTTACTACATTCTTGCCGGCTTTCAGCGCTTCTGTGATGATCGTCTTTGCGGGTTCAATACCGCCCATTACTTCAACTACAATGTCAATCTCTTTATCTTCTATAATGTCTTTCCACTGATCCGTCAGCAAACTTTCATCAATGCCTTCACGCTTTTTATTCCGGTTGTGAACCAGAATCTTAGCAATCTCCACATCTGCTCCGGTCTTGCTGACCATCTCACTCTTTTGTCTCTCGATCAATTTGTAGACACCTCCGCCTACTGTTCCAAGTCCAAGTAGTCCAATTTTCACTGTCTTCATATCTTGTCTCCTTTTATCTTATCCTCTGTATTAACTATCTATAAAGCTGTCCGATGCGATCATCTTCACCAGAAGCCCTTCTGCTTCGCGCCGCCTGCATTTCTGCTCTGCAAGATTACAAAAATGATATCTGTCATCCTCCGGATAAGGAAGATGGTACAGATAGATCTGCTCCGGTGCAAGATTTTTCAGGAATGCTTTTCCACTTTTCCTGCTGATCTGATAGACCATTACAAACGCTTTCCAGACATCGTCCTGTCCCGTATATGTTCGTATCCTGTCTGCAAGCTCTGGTACAAGGATTGCATCTCCACTGACCCAGATCCAGCGGTTCTTCCAATGGATCAGATAAGAACAATGCGGTTCATCTTCATAAATCTTCCCGTCATGTACCGTAGTAAATGCATAAATCTCATATTCTTCAATCTGCATTCTGGCAATGCCATGTTCTAATACTACTGGCTGAATATTATCTTTGTCAAGTCCCGGAGCATAGACAATCCGTCCTGGATACCTTTGCAGAAACTCGTCCACCAGCTTCTGATCATAATGATCCTCATGGGTATGGGTAAAAAGCAGGTCATTAGGTTTGGCAAAAAAACTCCTTCCCTGACGCATCATACAAATATACTGCTCTGATGTATCAGAAAAACCTATTTCCCTTCCCCGATGCAGTCCGTCAATCAACAGCCCACTCGTCCCATTCCACAGGTATAAACTTTCATTTACCGAATGATAAATCTGAAGCTCCATACACATCTCCTTTCTACAGATAAAGAAAAAGACTTCCGATACGAATCGAAAGCCTCTTTATCAAGAGCGACAGACGGGGTTCGAACCCGCGACCCCAACCTTGGCAAGGTTGTACTCTACCAACTGAGCCACTGTCGCATATTGAATTGTTCCGCATCAGAACAATAATTATTTTACTACGGCATTTGCGATTTGTCAACAACTTTTTTAAGGAACTTTTACAATATGCTGCATACCTTCATAACCGCTTACAATCCGGTCAGTCAGAATCGTGCCCCCATAAAACGTTGAGAAGCTTACCGGACTGATCAGATCAAACTTAGATGCATCTGTCACGATGTAACATTCCTTGCACTGCTCCATCGCCATACTCTTCACTGCCGCCTCATTGATATCCGGAGTGGTAAATCCCGTCTTCTTGGTAATGCCGTTCGTTCCGAAAAAGCCTTTCGTAAAATGGTAATTCATCAGCATCTGAACTGCCTGTGTTCCAATCACTGCCTCGGTGCTGGCTTTTAATTCACCACCGAGCAGGATAACTTTCATGCCTTTCTTTACCAGACGCTGGGCATGCGCCACACCATCTATCACGTATGTCACGCTGTCATCCAGCAGATAATCTAACATCATCGCCGTTGTTGTTCCGGCATCCAGATATACAAAATCACCCGGTTCGATCAAAGACGCTGCGTACTTGGCAACCCGTCTTTTCTCTTCCAGATTCACATCCTGCTTCTGAGCCACTGTAGGCTCTGCCGGAGTAAATGTCTGATAATTCTTTGCCATTGCTCCACCGAATACCTTGGTCAGCTTGCCAGCCTTATCCAGTGCCGTAATATCTCTTCGCACGGTAGACTCTGAGGTCCGGAGAAGATCCCGGACCTCAGCTACTGTTATACTTTTTTTATCTTCTAATAACCGTAATATCAGTTCATATCTCTGTTCTGTAAGCATATGCGTTCTCCTTACATGTCTTGTAATTAGCATACCGCATTCACATTTGCCAGTCAAGAGTACGTCAGCCTTAATTATGCAACCTTTTTCTTCAGAACACCGAGAAGGATTGCGCTTACAACCGTTCCAACTACCAGCGCCAGCAGATACATCAGCGGATTACCAACTACCGGAAATACGAAGATTCCGCCATGTGGTGCCATCAATGTACACTGGAATGCCATAGATAATGCTCCTGCTGCTGCCGAACCGATGATACATGCCGGAAGTACATGAATCGGATCTGCTGCCGCAAATGGGATTGCGCCCTCTGTAATGAATGCCAGACCCATAATGAAGTTGGTCGGTCCTGCATTGCGCTCTTCTTTGGTAAATTTATCTTTGAACAACAGTGTTGCAAGTGCGATAGCACAAGGAGGTACCATACCACCGATCATAACCGCTGCCATTATGTCATAGTTACCTGCTGCGATTGCTGCTGTACCGAATACGTATGCCGCTTTATTGAACGGGCCACCCATATCGATTGCCATCATTCCTCCGAGAATCATGCCAAGAATGACCTTGCTGGAACCGCTCATACTCATAAGTCCACTGTTCATCGCTCCATTAATTGCTCCCATGACAGGCTCGATAACGAAGTTCATCAGAAGTCCGATGATCAGAATACCAAATAACGGATACAGAAGTACCGGCGCAATCTTCTCCAGTGCTTCCGGAATTACCATTTGCTGCCATCATACCGCCCACAAAACCTACTGCAAGTGCCGGTCTGTCGCCGATTGCCATTGCGATAAATCCTGCCAGTACCGGAAGCATGAATCTAAATGCGATACCACCAATATTCTTAAGCATTGCTGCAATCGGTGTAATAGTACCGAAGTTTGCACGGTCAGCCGGTGCCAGTGCATTCATATCTACGCAGAGTCCGTCGATCAGGAATGCCAGTGCGATCAGGATACCGCCACCTACTACGAACGGAAGCATATGGGACACACCATTCATCAGTTCGATCGCCATATCCAGGGCTTCCTGCTTATTCTTCGGGGCTCCATCCAGAGAAATGCTTCTCTTATCCAGCAAATCTGTGATTCTCATTCTTCCTTCCTCCTGACTCCTCTTATACCTTTTATAGACTACCTATTACCCGTTACCTGCTGATACACTGCTTCAATCTCAGCCTTTGTTGCCAGATGCTCCGAAAATGCACTGGCGCTTCCTGCGGACACTCCCATGCAAAATGCATGTTCGTAATCCTTCTTTTCCAGCCATCCTGCCATAAATCCTGCCACCATGGAATCTCCTGCGCCCACGCCATTAACCAGCGTTCCCTTCGGTGCCGGTGCCATGTGCACGTCTCCATTTGCATCAATGAGCACTGCCCCTTCGCCAGCCATGGAAACCAGCACATTGACTGCGCCTTTTTCCTGTAGCTTCTTCGCATAAGGAATGACATCTTCTCTGGTCTTAAGCTCTACGTCAAAGATCTCTCCCAATTCATGGTTATTCGGCTTGATCAAAAATGGATGATATTCCAATACATTCAGCAACAGATCTTTGGTCGCGTCCACGATGATCTGTACTCCTCTACCATCCAGCCGTTCCATGATCTTCTGATATGCATCATCTGGCATAGATGCAGGAATACTTCCTGAAAGGAATAACACATCGCCTTCTCCCAGTCTGTCCAGCTGCTTCATCAGCTGCTCTACATGTGCAGGACTGATCACAGGACCCTGTCCGTTAATCTCCGTTCCATCGATAGACTTTAACTTCAGATTGATTCGGGACACTCCTTCTTCAATCCGGATGAATCCATTCTGTACACCCATCTCTTCCATCTGTCTGACAATCTCATCTCCAACAAAACCTGCCGCAAATCCGAGCGCTGTGTTCTCAATTCCCAGATTCATAAGAACCGTCGATACATTGACACCCTTGCCTCCCGGAAGCATCAGTTCCGAACTGGTACGGTTGGTAAGTCCCAGTCGGAAATTCTCTACCGATACAATGTAGTCCAGAGACGGATTAAATGTAACCGTGTAAATCATCATTTTCCCTCCTGTTCTCTTTCTGATATCAATATATCACTAAAGTCAGTCAAAGTCAACCAAACTAATTCACAAATATCCACTATCGTTTTTGTATAGTTTGCACGAGTTTGACTGAGTTTGATTATTTCTTTAAATTTTAACACCAAAAGAGCCTGCCACATGGCAGACTCTCTCACAATTGATCTGTTTTACAACTTACATTCTACAACTTTTGCAATCAGTTTTGGCTGTATCAGCGGATAAGTCCAATTATCCGGAAGCTTCTCCAATAACACAACCTGTTCCATCTCACTGTCCAATGTTCCGGAAAACTCTTCTATATCTGCATAACACAACAATCCAAATGTCTCTTCCCCGGTATCATTAACCCGGTTTTTGCCTGTCACTGAATACACACATACAGGTTCTATAGAAAATTTAACTGCTCCCGTTTCTTCCTGCAATTCTCTCTTTGCAGTATCAAGAATATCTTCGTCAGCTTCTCTATGTCCACCCGGCGCTTCATACGTGTCTCTTTCTTTATGCTTGCAAAACACCCATTTTCCATCATACCTTGAAACAACCACTGCGAATTTTAACAGTTCATCCGCAACCGAATCATAAAACTTCACTTCCAACACCTTACTTATCTCCCTCGTACAACTTCTTCATATTTTCCAATTCTTTACGCAATAATACCATCTGTTCATTTTGTTCTTCTATCTTCTTATTCTTCATTTCAAGCTGTTGATCTTTTTCATTTAACTGTTCTTTTGTCTCAACCAGTTTCTCTCTGGTCTTATCCAGATCTTTCTGCATCTCATCTACCATCAGCTCTACACTGTTGCGATCCAGTTCCTGCAATTCTTTTGAAAACATTCTCATCACTCCATCCAGATTCCGGCAGATATCATAGATTTGCTCGTACATTTCCTTAAAGTCCGGACAACTCTCTATAATTCTCAGTATATCATCCGGATCATCCATACACATAAAAGCAAGCCATGCTTCTAACCGATTATTTATCACCATCTTGCTACTTTCATTGTGCTTAATGCTCCGGAAATTGTCAAGCGCTACAAAAAGATATTTCTGTAAAAGATTCATTTTTGCTCCACTATCTGAGGTCTGCTCAAAGTAATGCAGATACCGGTCTCGGAATCTATGTAACTCTGATGGACTTGTCTCAAATAGTACAATCGTATATACATCCTTTATATCACGGTAGCAGGACTTCTTTTTCTGTCCCTCTTCTTTATTTCTCATCCGCACGCGCCTGTACTGTCTCAGCAATAGATCCGCCGAACAACAAGCGCTTCGTTCTCCCGGAAACATATATCCATTTTTTGAATTTCCAGATTCACAATACTTCCGTTTTCTAATTCCACGACGATATCCATAATCAAAATAGAATACCTGTCAGATAGCCCTGTCTCTTCATTCAGCAGCACTTCCAGTATTTTCACATTCTGACCCAGAAGCAGGGATATAAATTCTTCAACCCTTTCTTTATATATCTCCGGATTCAAAATTTCTTTGCTGATGAAATCATACATCATTTTGACACCTTTGGCTCCTGTAACAAAATCCAAAAATCCCCTTTGTTCCTCTTCTTCCCATTCTTCATACATTTGTTTCAGATGTGAGCGGCTGTTAATTTCACTCAGAACTTCTTCTTCCGTTTGAATCATTGGAAAATACTGTTGTAGCTTATTGGTCATAGACACTTCCTCCTGGTAAATTACCACTGTAAAATAATTCATACGTTTCATCATGTCGGATGTTATTTCGAATCTGAAATACCGAAATGAGATGCCAGACGGCTTAGAAATACAAAGGACTGTGAACGAGCTCCCTTGAAGTGAATTTATATTATCATATGCATTACTAATTTTCAACTACAAAATTACATAAGCAATATTTTTGTACAAATAAAAATACCCGTTCAGATCTTGTCCAAACGGGTATCTCATTATTTTCTTTTATTCTTCTGTCTCTGCGGTAATTGCAAGTCCCAGTTCATCCAACTGCTCCTGTGCAACTCTTGTCGGAGCTTCCGTCATCAGATCGGATGCATCCTTTACCTTCGGGAATGCGATCACGTCACGGATGCTGTCTTCTTTCGCCATCAGCATTACCAGACGATCCAGTCCGTAGGCAAGTCCTGCATGCGGTGGTACACCGTACTTAAATGCAGTCAACAGGAATCCAAACTGTTCCTGTGCCTGTTCCGGTGTAAATCCAAGCACCTCAAACATCTTGCTCTGGATCTCAGGATTGAAGATACGTACGCTTCCTCCACCGATCTCGTTACCATTCAGCACGATATCGTATGCTTTTGCACGAACGCGTCCCGGATCACTGTCGATATACTGCAGGTCTTCTTCCATCGGCATGGTAAATGGATGATGCATTGCTGTGAAGCGGTTCTGCTCATCATTCCACTCAAGCAGCGGAAATTCTGTTACCCACAGGAATTTGTATTCATTCTTATCTAACAGATCCATCTGTGCAGCCAGTTCCAGACGCAGCGCGCCAAGTACTGCCCATACAACTTTGTTCTTATCTGCTGCAAAGAGAAGCAGGTCTCCGTTCTCTCCGCCCATTGCATCGATCAGGGCTTTCATCTGCTCATCTGTCATGAATTTGGCAAATGAAGACTTCACGGTTCCGTCTTCCTGAATCGCAATGTATGCCAGTCCCTTTGCGCCGTAATCTTTGGCAAATGCAACCAGCTTATCGATCTTCTTTCTCGGCATGCTACCCTGTCCTTTTGCATTGATACCGCGGACGGTTCCGCCATTTTCAATTGCGTTCTTAAATACAACGAATTCACAGTCACGTACAACGTCTGTAACGTCATTCAGTTCCATACCGAAACGGATATCCGGCTTGTCAGAACCGAAGCGATCCATCGCTTCCTGCCATGTCATACGCTGAATTGGCAGAGATACCTCTACGCCAAGCACTTCTTTGAACAGTTTGGCAAGCAGTCTCTCATTGACTTCAATTACATCATCAACATCTACAAAAGACAGCTCCATATCAATCTGTGTAAACTCCGGCTGTCTATCCGCACGAAGGTCTTCGTCACGGAAACATTTGGCAAGCTGGAAATAACGGTCACATCCTGAACACATCAGAAGCTGTTTGAACAGCTGTGGTGACTGTGGTAGTGCGTAAAAATGTCCCTGATGGATACGGCTTGGCACCAGATAATCTCTCGCTCCTTCCGGTGTACTTCCGATCAGTACCGGAGTCTCAATCTCAAGGAATCCTTCCTCAGCTAAGAACTGACGGGTGAGTGTAGCTACTTTACTTCTCATCATCAGGTTTCTCTGCATATCCGGTCTTCTCAGATCCAGATAACGGTATTTCAGGCGGATCTCTTCTTTTGTCTTGGAATTCTCTTCAATGTGGAACGGAGGTGTCTCAGCCTCTGCCAGAATACGAAGCTCTGTCGGCAATACTTCGATCTCTCCTGTTGCCAGGTTCTCATTCACTGCACCGGAACGTTTTGCAACAGTACCAACCACAGCCACTACATATTCAGAACGAAGCTTTGTTGCCTTTTCAATCACTGTAGCATCCGTCTTTCCTTCCTCGCACACGATCTGGATGATACCGGAACGGTCTCTCACATCCACGAACACCAGTCCGCCTTTATTTCTGTTCTTCTGCACCCATCCCATGATTGTAACTGTCTCACCGATATTCGCTGCTGACAGCTCCGCACATCTGTGGGTTCTCTTAAGTCCTTTCATTGACTCAGCCATGATAATCCTCCTCGATTGTTCTCTTCTATATTAACTTCTATATTAATGATGTTGGGGTCAATCTTACAACTCCATTACGGAATCGCGGTAGCAGTCCACGATCTCTTCGTAACCGTCTGCTGCCAGCTGTTCCTTCTGGAACTTTTTGTTCTTCTTCATGTTCACAATCAGCACCTGCTTGCCTGCCGCACGATCTGCTTTGGCAAGATTCAGTACTTTCAGGATACCTTCCTGCGGCATCTTTTTCTCCAGCAGATATGCTTTTTTCGCACGCTTAGACGGAATCTGATATCCATTTTCCAGAAGCAGCATGACAATACGCTCGAATCCGATAGAGAATCCGCATGCCGGTGTGTCCTGTCCGGTAAATTTACCGATCATCTTATCGTATCTTCCGCCTCCGGCAACAGAACCGCCGAAGTCATCCATTGTTACTTCGAAAATGGTTCCTGTATAGTAAGACTGTCCACGTACCAGTGTTGGATCAAACTGAAGCTTAAAATCACATTCCTTTGCTGCTTCCACACTGGAAATGATCTGCTCCATGCCGTCTGCTGTTTCATCTTTCAGGCAATCACCTAATTTGTCTTTCAGATAACGGATACCGGATACATCCGGTGTGATCTCATCAAATAATCCAAGATACTGATCAACCGCTGATCTGTCGTACCCCATCTCGCAGAGTTCTTCTGCCACGCCGTCTTTACCGATCTTGTCCATCTTATCCAGAATGATAAATACTTCATCGTAATCTTCTTCCTTGAAGCCACAGTAAGCTGCCATAGCTTTCAGGATATTACGGTCGTTGATCTTTACTGTAAAATTCGTAAAATCAAGCTTGCCAAGCATTGCTGTCGTTGCAAGGATCAGCTCAATCTCAGCAAGGTTCGATGCCTCACCAAGAATATCAATATCACACTGCATGAACTGACGGAAACGTCCTCTCTGCGGACGGTCTGCACGCCATACATTACCGATCTGCAATGCCTTGAACGGTGACGGCAGATCGTTAGCATGATTTGCATAGTATCTTGCAAGCGGTACAGTCAGATCATAACGAAGTCCTCCGTCTACCAGATCTGCCTCATCCTTTGCAGTCTCAAGCTTCAGCTTTTCGCCACGCTTCAGGATCTTGAAGATCAGCTTCTCGTTATCTCCGCCCTGCTTGCTGCACAGGTTCTCAATATGCTCTACACATGGTGTCTCCATCGAGGTAAATCCATATGTCTTATAAGTCTCTTTGATCAGGTGGATCACGTAATCACGGATCTCCATCTCGTCCGGCATCATATCCTTCATACCGGTGACTGGTTTCTTCTTTAATGCCATAACCATTCTCCTTTTCGCTCTATCATTTCATCAATCCGGGCAATGTAATCCCGAATACTTTTTACATTTTCCACACGAATCAATGTCGTGGTTTTTCCACTCCTGCTGCCTGGCACAGGAACAGGCACTGGCAGTACGATCTTGGTTGATGCACCTGCACCCGCCGCAATAATCGACTGTTTTTCTTCCATAATAAGTATATTGTATATTCCGGCTTTGTCAACCTTTGCATAACCAACATTTTCAAAATTACCCGCAATATTCTTCTGCCGGTACAGATAATATGGCACAAGCTCCATCTCATAGGCCGTCTCATGCGCACATTCGATCATCGCTGATAATGTCTCTGCCATTCTTTCCGGATGCTCCGTCTGTTCCTCCAGATTCCGCACATAGCCAAGAGTACTCTTCTCCTGCCCCATCTGCGCCGCACGCTTGATTGCAAGTGAATGCACGGTCAGGCTGTCCGGTGCAAGCTCCTGGATCTGTGCAAGCGTATCTTTCATATCTTCCAGACCCTCTCCCGGAAGCCCGGCGATCAGATCCATATTGATATTGTCAAATCCAAGTTTCCGCGCCATTCGGTAAATGTCTTTTACTTCCTGCACACTGTGCTTTCTTCCAATCCGATCCAACGTCTTCTGCTGCATAGTCTGTGGATTAATAGAAATACGTGTAACTCCATGCCGTTTTATCACCTGAAGTTTCTTTTCCGTAATACTGTCTGGTCTTCCGGCTTCCACCGTATATTCCAGCAGATGCTCTCTGGAAAATGACTGATCAATACAAGTCAGGATCTGATCCAGCTGCTCTGCATCCAGGCTGGTAGGTGTACCGCCTCCGATGTAAATGGTATTCAGTTTCTTCTCTGAGGATACTTTCCCGATATATGCAAGCTCTTTGCAAAGCGCATCCAGATACGCCGGAATCTGATCTCGCCATTTATCTATCGGTCCAGAACTGAATGAACAGTAACTACACACACTTGGACAAAACGGAATGCCTACATACAGACTGTAGCCATCCTCATAATCAAGTTCTGATAATACCTCTCGCTCCCTCACTGCAATATCATATGCAAGTCCTGCCTTTTCCGCTGATACCAGATATTCTTCCCGGAATTGCTTTATAAACTCTGTTTTTTCTACCCCCTGCTCTACCGCTTTTGTAGCAAGCTTAGCAGGTCGGACTCCGGTCAGCATCCCCCAGGCAAGTTCTGTTCCGGTACGGTCTGCCAGATACCTGTACACTTCTCTGTCAAGCTCCCGTCGGATATCGTTCACACAATCGGTACAGTCTGTATCTATCATAAAAGTCTGTACTGTTCCGTCTGTCTCCGTCAGTTTCAGATCTTCCTTCTGATTCTTTTTGCAGCACTGTTCAATCTCTTCCGATGCATAAAAGGCTTTGAGCATATGATAGGCATTATACAGATACCGTTCTTCTTTTGCTTCTATCTTTATCATAATACTTCCTTTACTTGAACAGGCATCTGAAATCACATCAGATGCCCGGCTCTTTCTCTTCTTACTATACTAAATGATCCATTCACTACAAAAATGGATTCATTCTCTTTTCATCTGCGATTGTGGTCGTTCCCATATGTCCGGGATATACCACGGTATCCTCCGGAAGTATCATCAGCTTCTCTTTCACTGCACGGACAAGATCACTCATGCTTCCGCCAGGAAAATCCGTTCTTCCGACAGACTGCTGGAACAGCGTATCTCCACTGATCAGCACATGCTCCGATGCAATATAATAACAGCATCCTCCCGGTGTATGTCCCGGTGTATGAAGAACTTTGAATTCATAACCGATCAGCGACAACACCTGACCATCCTGCACTGCCTGTGCCCCTTTGTAAGCATAAGGAAATCCACAGGACATCGTCATATTCTGCTGTGGATCCTCCAGCATTGGTTTATCTGCCTCATGCACATACACCGGCATCTTACCATATTTATCAAGCACATCATCAATTCCCATAATATGATCAAAATGCGCATGTGTAAGCAGAACTGCTTTCAATTTAATCTCTTCCGATTTGATATAATTCATCATATAATCCGGACAGGACGCCGGATCTACGATAACCGCTTCTTTTGTTTTTTCATTGATCAATAAATAGCAGTTTGTCCCGATCGGACCTGCCAGAAATTGTTTTACTGTCATATTCTATCCCTCTGCCTGTATTATACCTATACGCTCTTATACTCTGTCAGCCGGAAATACAATTCCCATCTGGCGGCGCGCTTCATCCATGACCTGCATCTCCCATATCGAATATTGGTTATGTTTTTCAGCGGATCCATTCGCTTCCGCAATGCGCATAAATTCTGCAATCTCATAGTTCATATTATTGCCCGGATCTTCCAGTTCAAACGAAATATCTTCCCTGCTCTTATCCCGGTATCTGATCCATACCTTCGTGAGGATAGGCAGGCTTTCCATATACATCGTGCCCTCTTCTCCCTGAATCTGGCTTGGCACCGGCGAATCTGTGATTTTGGAATAGATCAGCTCTGCCTGTGCTCCCTGTTCATCATAGGATGCAAGGATCGTACCCATGCCATCCACACCGTTATGCAGTTTCACACAGGATGCCATCACACGGTCTGGTTTTCCAAGGATCTTTACCATCGGATGTACACAGTAGACACCGATATCCATCAGGCTTCCGTTGGATAATTCCGAACGGAATGCATTTTCAATGATTCCATTCTTAAACTTATCATATCTGCTGGAATACTGGCACATCTGAAATGTTACTCTTCGGATCTTACCAAGCTTTGGTAAGTTCTCCATAATAGCATCAAATGCCGGATTGATCACCAGTTTCATTGCCTCCATAAAGACCACGCCATGTTCCTTTGCTGCTGCAAGCATTGCCCGGAGCTCCTTCTCGTTAGACGCTACCGGTTTCTCACAGAGTACATGTTTCCCCGCATTCAGCATCTGGATACTCTGTGCAGCATGACAGGCTGTCGGGCTTGCAATATACACTGCATCCACATTATCTGCTGATGCAAGTGCTTCCAGTGAATCATAGCAATCCGGAATTCCATGTTTATCTGCGAAAGTTCTTCCCTTCTCCATGGTGCGGGAATACACTGCCTGTACATAGAATCCTTCGCAACGCCTTCCTGCATTTACAAACCAGTCAGAAATAAAATTCGTTCCAATAATCCCAAAATTCATACATTATCCTCCCGCTGGATTAGCCAGCCGTACGTTCAATATCGATCACACCTGACAGCTGTTGCAGTTTCTTAACTACACGCTCCAGTTCCTCTCTGCCGTGTACGATAAATCCAACTTCAATCGTGGCTGTATTCTTCTTACTTGTACGCACATTCATGGTCTTAACATCTATCTTCTCTTCCGTAAATACACGGGACATCTCCATCAGAAGTCCCTGTCTGTCCTCAGCGTACATCTTGATATCTGTCAGATACTGACCGCCTTCTTTGCCGGTAACGGTGCTTTCCCATTCTGCATTGATCAGACGGGCTCTTTCAGCATCCGTCAGATTTAATATATTCACGCAATCTGTACGGTGAATAGAAAGTCCTCTTCCGCGGGTTACAAATCCCACGATCTCGTCACCAGGCACCGGATTACAGCAACGCGAGAAACGAACAGCCACATCATCAATACCTTTGACTACGATACCACTCTTGGACTTGGCAATGTGTACCTTGTTCTTGGTCGCTTCTGCCACCTTTTCAAGAACAGCCTCATTCGTAATCTCCTGCTTGTGCTCCTTGCTGTATTCCTCCATAAGTCGGTTCACTACCTGACCTTCTTTTAAGCCGCCATGTCCGACCGCCGCAAGTACAGATTCCCAATCTTTGAAGCCATATTTTCTCTGCACAATCTCCTGATACTTCGGCTTGGTAATATTCGTAATCTCAATACTCTTAGACCTGCAGTAAGCTGCCATCAGTTCCTTACCGCGTATAATATTCTCTTCTTTAAATTGCTTTTTAAACCACTGATTGATCTTAGACTTCGCCTGTGAACTTGCCACGATGTTCAGCCAGTCACGGCTTGGTCCTTTGGAATTCTGCGAAGTCAGAATCTCGATCCTGTCTCCGTTCTGAATCTTGTAATCAATAGTTACAAGCTTACCGTTCACTCTGGCACCGACCATCTTATTACCTACCGCGCTGTGGATCGCATAGGCAAAATCGATCGGAGTAGAACCATTCGGCAGACGCTTTACTTCTCCGTTTGGCGTAAAACAATATACATCTTCTTTAAACAGATCCAGGTCTCCTTTCAGCATAGAAAGGAACTCCTTGTTATCAGACATATCCCTCTGCCACTCCAGGATCTGCCTGAGCCAGTTCAGCTTCTCTTCTTCCTGAACTTCCACACTCTTCTTGCCATCATTAGACTCTTTGTATTTCCAATGTGCTGCAATACCATATTCTGCTGTCTTATGCATCTCATGAGTGCGGATCTGCACCTCAAATGGCTGTCCCGCAGAACTCATCAGTGTCGTATGCAGAGATTGGTACATATTCGCCTTTGGCATAGCGATATAATCCTTAAATCTGCCCGGAATCGGTGTATACATCTCGTGGATCACACCCAGCGCCGCATAACAGTCCTTGACGGAATCTACTACAATACGTACAGCAAACAGGTCATAAATCTGGTCGACTGTTTTATCCTGATTCACCATTTTCTTATAGATACTGAAGAAATGCTTTACCCTTCCGTAAACATCCGCATCAATATTCGCATTCTTAATATGATTGGATACTTCCTCAACAATCTGTTGGATAAATTCTTCTCGTTCTGTCTTACGTGCATTGATCTGATCTACCAGATCATAAAATACCTCCGGCTTCAGATATTTCAAAGACAGATCGTCTAACTCCGTCTTAATCCTGGAGATACCAAGCCTCTGCGCGATTGGTGCATAAATATCCATCGTCTCTCTTGCTTTTTCTTTCTGCTTCTCCGGGCGCATAAACTGCAGTGTCCGCATATTGTGCAGGCGGTCAGCCAGCTTAATAATGACAACACGGATATCTTTTGCCATAGCCAGGAACATCTTTCTCAGGTTCTCTGCCTGTACTTCCAGTTTATCTGTAGAATAAGACAACTGTCCCAGCTTGGTAACACCATCTACCAAAAGTGCTACCTCATCTCCAAATTCTTTCCGTATCTCTTCATCTGTCATAACCGTATCCTCTACCACATCATGGAGTATTCCGGCTACGATTGTCTCCTTATCCAGTTCCAGATTCGCCAGTATAATGGCTACCCACAGAGGATGAATAATGTATGCTTCCCCAGATTTACGGAATTGTCCTTTGTGAGCTTCCTTTGCAATCTTATATGCTTTCTCTATCATGGACACATCTTCTGATGGATGATACGTTTTCACTTTGTTGATCAGAATCTGATATAATTCCTCAGGGTCTTGATAATCTGCAGGTGCTTTCACTGCATGACCATCTACAACTTCCAGACCAATTGCCTGGTTCTCTGTAATAACTTCCGGTCTGATACTGCTGCTCGGCTCCATCTGTTTCTTCACATCTGCCATATCAATGCCCTCCTTCCTTTCAGTATCGAATATACTATGTTATAGTATAGCATTTGGATACAATGTTTTCAAACTCTTTTACATATTATACCTATTTATAGGTAATTATAATTACATATAATGGGTAATGATAATTTGCACATTTCGGTTACCCATGTATTCATTAATGCCCGGATAAAAAGTAAATGACATTCGAATACCGGATGATTTACCTGCAAGCAGCCGTTCTGCACAGTCTCTTCCATATCTGGCAGTCACCGTTTCCATAAATGCAGACGCATCTCCGAAGTATAATGCTTCCATCGTCACATGGCTGTCATCCCGAATCTGAAACTTCAGCATATTACGCTCTCTGCCGATTATTCTGGCAGATAAGAGTTCTGCATTCCGCACCGCAAATACCGGCTTGGCATTGCCTTTTCCAAATGGTTCTAACAATTCCAGCTCTTCGATAAACTGTTCTGTAATGTTGGAAAATGGAAGTTCCATATCTATTGAAACCTTCTCCTGCAGATCTTTTTCTGTGAGCGTACAGTTCTCATTTAATCTTCTGCGAAATGCATCTACCTTTCCCGGCTCCATAGAAAGTCCTGCTGCCTGTCTGTGTCCGCCAAACTTTGTCAGCAGATCACTGCACTTAATCAGTTCTTCAAACATATGATACGCTTCGATGGATCTGCCTGATCCCTTAACGCCATCCTCACTGTCGGTCAACACATAAACCGGACGGTAATACCGCTCTCTGATCCTTCCTGCTACAATTCCGGCAATGCTTTCATGACAATCCGGCAAATAAATCACCAATACACGATCATCCAGATATCCTTTTTCCTCCACTATATGGACAGCTTCTTCTACCGCCCACTCGGTCAGTTCCTTTCTACTGTCATTCAATGCCTTCAGATCACCGGCAAGTACCATGGCATCCCGTTCATTTTTGGTTCTGAGAAGTGCCAGTGCACGTTTTGCCGTATCCAGTCTGCCTCCCGCATTGATACATGGGCCAAGTACAAACCCGATATGATATGCACGCACCTGATCCGCCGGTACCCCCGTACACTGCATCAGTGCACGAAGCCCAGGATTAGAACTGTGTCCCATCATTTCCAGTGCCTGTTTTACAAAGATCCTGTTCTCATCTGTCAGATCCATTACATCTCCAATGGTCGCAATACCAACTGGTTCCAGCAAATAATCCAGATCTGCCGAATCCTCTCCCATGGCTTCATACAGACATTCCATGCATTTATACGCTACCGCGGCTCCACAAAGTCCTTTAAATGGATATTCACATCCCGGCTGCTTCGGATCGACCACAGCATCTGCCGGCGGTAAATGATAAATCCTCTCTTCTCCTTCATCTGTATACGGCACTTCATGATGGTCCGTGACGATCACGGTCATTCCCATTTCTTTTGCATATGCGATCTCCGATTCCGCCGCAATTCCATTATCGCAGGTAATGATCGTATCAATACCATCGTCAAATGCCCGGTCGATGAGATTGCGGTTCAGACCATATCCATCCGTAATCCGGTCCGGAATATCCATATCCACCTCTCCGCGCAGTCCTTCCAGTGCCTCCAACAGAATGTAGGTTGCATTCACGCCATCGATATCATAATCTCCGATCACACGTATCCTTACACCTTCCCGAATCTTTTCCATCAGAATATCCACCGCCTGATCCATACCTTTCATCAGCATACCATCATGCAGATCTGCAATCGTACCATTCAGATACTGATCAATGGCTTCATCTCCGATCACTTCCCGGTTGCGGATCAGACATGCAATCCTCGGCGCAATATGAAATTTTTCTCCGATTGCCTGATAGTCTGCGCCTTTTCTAAGCAATACCCAGCGTTCCATAATATTCTCCATTTCATACTTTCATTATACAAAGACAGCCACGCCTGAACCGGCATGGCTGTCTGTAACCGTCACTTCTAACAGTTACTTTTATTTCTTTTTCTTTGATTTGCTCTTCAATGTATACCACAGTGTACCGGTGATACATACAGAAGAATATGCTCCTGCCAGAATACCTACCATCAGTGGTAATGCAAATTCTCTCATAGAACTTACGCCCATAATAAACAGACAGAATACCATGATAAAGGTTGTCAGTGATGTATAGATACTTCTGGTAAGTGTCTGTGTAATACTGTCATTAACGATCTCTTTCAGATCTGCATTCTTCGTCTTTGTCTTCAACTGCTCACGAATACGGTCAAAGATAACGATGGTTGCGTTGATAGAGTAACCAACGATTGTCAACATACATGCGATAAAGGTATTGCCCACAGAAATTCTGGACACTGCATAGAATGCGATAACCACCAGTACGTCATGGATCAGTGCCAGTACTGCACTTCCCGCAAAGCGGATGTCTTTAAATCGTAACCAGATATAGATCAGCATACAGATAGTAGCAACGATAACCGCAATAACGGCATCCTGACGCATCTCTTTACTTGTAGTAGAGCTGATATTTTCAGCAGTGATCGTAGAAGCATCTACGCCAAAGTTATCAGCCATAGCCTGATTCAGCTTCTCACGAGTATCCAGATCCAGAGTCTTGGTCTTAATGATAACCTGATTGCCTCCGGCAACTTTCTGTGTCTGTACGTTCTTATCTCCTGTAATCTCTTCTACTACAGGAACAACCTTTTCGTCCAGCTCGTCAATGCTGTAGTCTTTGTCGAATTCTACCGTTGTAGAAGTACCGCCTTCAAACTCAAGGCTGTATGCAAATGCACCTCTTCCTGATGCAGAACCTGCTCCCATTACGACAAATCCTGCAATGATTACTGCTGCCGCGATCGGATAGAATACTTTTCTCTTTGCCACAAAGTCAAATGGCTTGCGCTCTTTCTTCGGTCTGTAATACAACTTCTCACTGTGGATGCCAACTGCATAGAACGCATATACGATCATACGTGTGATCACCAGTGCCGTAAACATAGACACGATGATACCGATTGCCAGTGTCTGGGCAAATCCTTTAACACTACCGGAGCCCTTCAGCCACAGTACTGCTGCTGCGATCAGGGTAGTTACATTACCATCCACGATGGCTGACATTGCCTTGTGGAAACCTTCTTTCAAAGAATTGCGCACGCTTCTGCCTTTGCTCATCTCTTCCTTCACACGGGCGAAGATGATAACATTGGCATCTACTGCCATACCAATACCAAGAATAATACCTGCAAGACCTGGTAAGGTCAATGTAATATCAAAGGCATTCAGGATAACCAGTACCAGTCCTGTATAAATAACCAATGCCAGACTGGAAGCAAGTCCAGGCAGAAGATACAGGAAGCACATCAACAGGAATACCAGTACCAGTCCTGCGATACCTGCCTTTACACTAGTGCTGATTGCCTGCGCTCCAAGCTGAGCACCTACCACGTTAGAACGAAGTTCTTCCAATTCCAGCTTCAAACCTCCGATACGGATCGTAGAAGCGAGATTCTCTGCCTCTTCGTATGTAAAGTTACCGGTGATATATGCCTGTCCGCCGGTAATAGCCTGTTTTACGCTAGGTGCACTAATGGTCTCGCCATCATATATGATTGAAATCTGCTGACCCACAAACTCTGTAGTGGCATCTGCAAACTTCTGAGTTCCATCGTCATTCAGTGTCAGTTCTACAGAATATTCTTTGTTATTCAGATCATCCTGTCCTGTCTTAACTGTCGCTGTCTTAACATCTGAACCGGTGATTACGGTCTCTCCGTTCGGATCCTGGAATTCCAGAGAACCCGGCTTGCCAAGTTCGTCAAGAATCTTATTTGCATCTGTTACACCCGGAATCTCGATATTGATTCGGTCGTCTCCCTCCTGATATACAGATGCCTCGGTACTGTACTGTTCTACACGCCTCTGTAGCTTGTAGATCGTATCGCTCATTTCTTCACTCGTAGGATTGTCATTCTTAACCTGATAAGTGATACTTACACCACCTGCCAGATCCAGACCAAGTTTGATATTCTTAGAAGCTCCGATATGGGCATCGCCGAATCCTACGATTGTCGTGAATCCCAGAAGTCCGATCAAAACAACTGTGAGAATGAGACTGATAATGCCTTTCTTTTTGTTCATGTCTTACATTCCTTTCTCTTTATTGCTCCGCAAGTGCAGCTTTCATCATAATCGCACATTCCACACGCTTCCGCTGCATCTCACATCCAATGTCATATGCATCATGGATCGTGCCATGGAAATTATATGCGTTAGCCATACAGCCACCACTGCAGTAAAACTTAGCGAAACAGTTCCTGCATTTATCTTTGGAATATACACTACAGCTTCTGAATTCATCTGCGATCTCAGGCTTCGTAATACCTTCGTCCACATTACCCATCAGGAATTCATCCTGTCCCACAAACTGATGACATGGATACAAATCTCCCCACGGAGTTACAGATAAATATTCCGTACCGGAACCACATCCGGACAAACGTTTGTAAATGCAAGGTCCACCTTCTAAGTCTATCATAAAATGGAAGAAGTTGAAACCTTTTCCTTCCTTTTCACGCTCAATCATAACCTTTGCCAACTTATCGTATTCTTCAAAAATCTGTGGCAGATCTTCCTCACGGATCGCATATGGATCTGTCTCATCTCCGACTACCGGTTCTATAGACATCTGTTTGAATCCAAGATCAGCATAATGCAGGATATCATTAGAAAAATCCAGATTATTACGGGTAAATGTCCCCCTTATGTAATAGCGCTCCTGATTTCTGCTGTCAGCCAGTTTCTGAAACTTCGGTACGATCAGATCATAGCTTCCCGTACCATTACGGAACGGACGCATCTTATCATTGATCTCTTTTCTTCCGTCCAGAGACATTACCACGTTATCCATTTCCTTATTAATAAAGTCCTGGATCTCATCATTCAACAGCACACCATTGGTCGTAACAGTAAATCTGAAATGCTTGTTGAACTTCTTTTCCTGCTCTCTTCCGTATGCAACCAGATCCTTTACTACCTGCCAGTTCATCAGCGGTTCACCGCCAAAGAAATCTACTTCCAGATTGCGTCTGCTGCCGGAATTAGCGATCAGAAAATCCAATGCTTTCTTTCCTACTTCATAGCTCATCATGGCTCTGCGACCATGATATTCTCCTTCCTCAGCAAAACAGTATCTGCACGCCAGATTACAGTCATGGGCAATATGCATACATAATGCCTTCACTACAGTCTTACGTTCCTTTACGACCTCAACCATACCTTCGTATATATCTTTCATAAATAACTGATTACCTTCTGTCAGTTCAATTACGTCTGACAGGGCATCTTCAATATCTGCTGCCTCATAGCGACCACCAAGCTTCGCAAGAAGTCCTGCCCTCACCTCCGGAGTCTTTAGGCTTTCTGCTGTCGGTTCCTCTTCTGCCCGGTTCACCTCAGCGATCACATCGTAACAGACATCATCTACCACGTGAACTGCTCCACTGTAGACATCCATCACGATATTGTATCCATTATTACGGTACTGATGAATCATATCGTACCCCTTTCTATTATATTTCTTTTTTATTTATATCATTTATTCCATCGCAGGAAATAAGAATCCCTATACAACAAGAAACAGCGACCCAAAAGACCGCTGTCCCGAGTATTCATATTATTTCAGAACTATTTGCTCTGCTCGCAAGTCTGATTTCCTACTGTGCAGGATGTCTTACATGCTGACTGGCAAGATGTCTGACACTCACCGCATCCCTTTTTCTCCAGGTTGCTGTTCATGGGTTTGTTCAATGATTTTACATGTTTCATGACCGTATCCCTCCTTACTTTTGCTTAACTTACGTCATTATACCATTTTGACATGAGTTTCGCAATCTTTTTCTTAGGATATCATACCTCCAAACATTCCTCCTCCGGCACACAGGAAAAATGTACTGATAAAGCCTGCCACCGCTCCATCGAGCGTCCGATACACACCCAGTGTAATGATTAAAAGTAACAGGAAATAGCTAACTCCCAGGATCAATCCCCAGAAAAATCTCCTCACCTTCGCCATCTTTCCAATAATCAATCCCCCGAAAAATGTAGATGTCACATAAATTCCGATAATCCCGGCAGATACCACATTCTCTTCCACATTTAATTTATATAGGATCATCGCCAGCCCAAGCAGAAGAATCCCGGTCAGTGCGTATGCCGCCAACAGTGATTTCAACAACCAGCCAATCTTTCCTGATACTGCTCCATTTGCTTTCATCGTACCCCTCCTGTCATTCATCCATTCTACTTATCCTTATGACAGGCTCTGGGAATATATTCGCAAAATAATCTATTCCATCTGACGCCCCAGAAATCCAGCCGCGCATAATGCAGCCTTCTTTTCCGGCTCTCCAAATTCTTTCTTACTATCCTGGTTCAGGAGTACCACTGCTCCTATGCTGTCCCCTACGCAAATGATCGGTGCGATCACCTCTTCTGCATACACTGCCTCCTGTTCTGCCACAATCCTAACATAGCCCCGGCTACCTTCGGAAGCAAGCACTATCTTTCTTCCATCCATGACCTGCCGCAATGCACTGCTGATATACTTATCCTGCAGTTCCTTCCTGCCATTTCCCGATGCTGTGATCACCTGATCGGTATCACAGATACACACAAGACACCCTAATGCCTGTGCAATGCTCTCTGCATACTGCCCGGCGAAATTCGCCAGCTCTCCGATCGGCGAATATTTCTTCAGGATCACTTCCCCTTCCCGGTCTGTAAATATCTCTAACGGGTCGCCCTCTCGAATGCGGAGCGTCCTTCGTATCTCCTTCGGTATCACCACCCGCCCCAGATCATCGATCCGGCGGACAATTCCTGTGGCTTTCATATAATTAATCCTCCTGTTTTCTACATATTTTTCCATATGGTAATGTATGGATAGTATGTGAAAATCCAGGAGGATTATGTATAAATTATAT
>ERZ1034920.227-NODE-227-length-46027-cov-4.750740_pt1 | contig 46027 bp, 43 predicted proteins | sample MGYA00520688_ERZ1034920 | MGnify/ENA primary metagenome ERZ1034920 (study PRJEB33766, sample SAMN09781785) | gut metagenome | biome: gut microbiome | host: Homo sapiens | place: Madagascar | study: EMG produced TPA metagenomics assembly of the PRJNA485056 data set... | reverse complement strand
TCGCACCATTGGCATTCCAGAATTCGACCCAATCGTTGTCTTCGATGCCGGCAGCTTTCGCATCCTTATCGTTGAGCCAGATGGTGGGGCCTCCTCGCGAGAGGGAGAGCATGCGTTCGTTGTCGTAATAGGTCGAATGGATGCCCCATTTCTGGTGGACCGTGGTGAAGTTGAGCATGATGGTGGGATGGCCATTATCGGCAGCATGCTGATAGCCAGCCAATGCTCGTTGGTCTGCGGGCGGTCGGTATTGGGGGAATTCCTGGCCGAAGGCGCGCATCCATTCGTGATCTTGGTAGAAATGCTGTCTGCCAGTGAGCGTTCGCCACGGAAGGTTCAGGTTGATGTTCTGCCAGAACGCGATATAGGGGATCTCGTCGTTTTCGGTGCCAGACCAATCGGGCGCCGTGAAGGTCTTGCGCGATTGGATCTGAAGGTCGAAGAAGGTGAGCTTATCGCCCCGATGCTCTTCAGAGAGCTGCTTGCAAGGAACACCGCTTTGCTTCTCGACGAAATCCCAACTGTTGTAGGCGAGAGTGCCATTGGTCTCGGGCGAGACGCGCATGATCATATTGGCTGCCGCGATATCGGAATCCATCTTCGGACGACCTTGGGCAACGCCTTCCTTCATCGTGCCGTTCAATTCGGCCAGTTCCTCGATCTCCTGATCGAGACCCCATTTGATGCCACGATTGCCGCCGCCGTTCTCTGAGAGGCGTGGGCCTACTGAGCAGTACATATCGTGGATATTGGCGTAATTGCGCTCCACTTCAACGATATGCGGAGCGGTCTTGCCAGGGATCAGGTCGCATTCGCCTTCGTACCAGCGCTTCACCTCGAGCGGTTGTCCCAGCTCGGATGCCGTATCATGACCGAGCGGCGTGAGCAGCACATCCTTAACGGCGCCGAAGCGTTCGGGATAGGCACCGCCGAGCTGCGAGATGCGTTTGGCGAGCAGCTCGAAGATCTCCCAGTCGCTCTTTGCTTCCCACGGGCATGAAACAGCCTTTACAAAGGGATGGATGAAGCTATGCATATCGGTGGTGTTGATGTCGTTCTTCTCGTAGAAGGTAGCCGCGGGAAGCACGATATCGGAGTAGAGGCTTGTGGTTGACATGCGGAAATCAAGGTTGACCAGAAGGTCGAGCTTGCCAACGGGCGCTTCTCTCCATTTCACGAGTTCGGGTTTGAGATCTTCCTCTTCGGCAGTGAGCTCTTCACCGACGATGCCATCTTGAGCACCCATGAGATGCTTGAGGAAGTATTCTTGGCCTTTGCCGGAAGATCCCAAGATGTTCGAGCGCCAAACGAAGAGGTTGCGCGGCCAGTTGAATGGCTCATCGAGATCTTCGAGGCTGAAATGGATCTTGCCGCTCTTAAGGGCATCGACCAGGTATTCTTGCGTGTCTTGGCCGTTCTTCTTCGCTTCTTCGGCGATCTTGATGGGATTGACATCGAGCTCGGGTGCTGTTGGCAGCCAGCCCATCTTCGAGCTTTGAAGATTGTAATCAAGGTACGTGCCGCTGAAGCGTTTCGGGTCAGCAAGAGGGGAGCGCATGTAGGAAAGCGGCATGCGTTCATAGCGCCACTGATCGGCATGCTCATAGAAGTAGCTTGTTGCGTTCATCTGGCGTGAGGCAGGGACCCAGTCCTGCGCGAATGAGAATTCTGCCCATCCGGCTTCGGGGCGGATCTTCTCCTGCCCGACGTAATGGCACCAACCGCCTCCAGGAACACCTACCGTTCCGCAGAGCATGAGGATGTTCATGATGCCACGATAAGCGTTGTCGGTTTGGTACCACTGGTTAAGGCCTGCGCCCATCAGCACGCATGCGCGGCCCTTAGTGGCAGAAGCGGCCGTTGCGAATTCGCGCGCAAGGCGTATCACGTCTTCAGCGCGTACGCCAGTTATGTCTTGCTGCCAACGAGGCGTGAACGGAACGTTGTCCATCTCTCCCTTTGCTACTTGGCCACCGATGCCGCGGTCGATACCTAAGTAAGCACCGAACAGATCGAAGACCGTGGTGACGAGCATTTCGCCTTCTGTGGTCTTGATCTTTTTCACGGGCACTGCGCGCTCGAGCACGGGGCCATCGTCAGTGTTGCCAGGGAATAGCGGGATGCTCTCATCGCCGAAATAGGGGACGTTCAGCGCAACCACTTCGTCTGAGGAATCGATGAAGCTCAAGCGAGGATGGACGTCCTTGCCGGTCTCTCCATCGATCTCGAGGGTGTTCCATTTGCCCTCATCGCCGTTCGCTTCCTGCTCCCATCGGTAGCCGATCGAGCCTTGCGGTACGGCAGGGGCATCGCTCGTCTCATCCCATACGACCGTCTTCCACTGGCTATTGCCCGCCTTGGCGTAGGCTTCAAGATCGCTCGCGCGCAGCGTGCGCCCTGCCACATAGGCATCTTTGCCCGCGCGCTTATCGAGGCAGACCAGCATGGGAAGGTCGGTGAACTTCCGTACGTAATCAGTGAAGTAGGGATCGGGGTTATCCAGGTGGAATTCCTTGAAGATCACGAAGTTCATCGCGAGAGCCAGAGCAGCATCGGTGCCTTGCTTGGGATGGAGCCACCAATCCGCATCCTTTGTACTCTCGCAGTAATCGGGACAGATATTGACGAGCTTCGTGCCGTTGTAGCGCGCTTCGATCATAAAGTGTGCATCGGGAGTTCGCGTCATCGAGATGTTCGTGCCCCAGCAGAGAATGTAGTTGGAGTAATACCATGCCTCAGACTCGGGCACGTCCGTTTGCTCTCCAAAAGTTTGAGGGGACGAAGGGGGAAGGTCGCAGTACCAATCGTAGAACGAAAGGGCGGCTGCGCCGATGAGCGAAAGATAGCGAATGCCAGCCCCGTAGGACACCATGGAATAACCCGGGATAGGCGAGAAGCCTGCGATGCGGTCGGGGCCGTATTTCTCGATCGTGTAGAGGTTAGCGGCCGCTATGATCTCGGTCGCCTCATCCCAGCTCGTGCGAACCAGGTCGCCCATGCCACGTACTTTCACATAGCTTTCGCGCGTTTCAGGATCCTCGACGATGCGTTTCCAGGCTTCGAGCGGCTCATGATGCGCTCGCTCGCGACGCCATGCATCGCGGAGTTGAGCGCGGATAAGGGGATGCTTGACGCGAGCTGCGCTGTAGAGGTACCACGAATACCCTGCACCACGAGGGCACCCACGCGGTTCGTGATTCGGAACGCCACAAGGGGTAGGAGGGTAGTCCGTTTGCTGGGTCTCCCACGTGACGATACCGTCCTTCACGTAGATCTTCCAGCTGCATGATCCTGTGCAGTTGACACCATGCGTAGAGCGCACGATCTTGTCGTGCGCCCAACGATCACGATAGGCATCTTCCCAGTTGCGGTTCTCGTCGGTGACTTCGCCCCAGCCGTCGGCGTAGCTCCCAACGCGCTTCTTGAAGAACAGCGAACCTTCGGTGAATTTCGACATATGAACCCCTATTCATCATGGCTCGAGCAGTGGTTGCTGCTCGAGCACGTGGATGTTGGTCTTGGCATGAAGCCCTAGTGTTGAAGCAGCCTTTCCTAGCAGCGGTTCGGCGCATTCTTCCTGTCGTAGAAGAAGACGTTGATAACCAGGATGGCGGCGAAAATGACCGCAGATACCGCGAACATCACCAGTGGGCTCGTGGATGCGAGCAGAACGCCGATGGTGAACGGTCCGTATGCTCCGATAGCAGAGGTCCAGCCAACTACTGCGCCTCCCTGAACAGGCGGGAAGAGCACGGCCATCTGTTGGGTGGTAGAGGCGTTGCCGCATCCTGTCCAGAAGAATACCCACCACATCGCGATCATCCAGATCCAGCAACCCATAACAGAGTCGGGCTTGTAGACGCAGAGGAAGATGAGACCGATGATCACGGCAGCAGCCATGATCGTGGTCACGCGCCCGCCACGGATCTTGTCCGAGACCTTGCCAGCTCCTACACGGGAAAGAGCACCGATAGCAGGACCGACCCATGCGAAGGCGATGGCCGAAGGCGCGCCTTCGATGTGATTGAAGACGCCATCGCCCATCAGCGCGAAGTGTGCGCCTAAGCCTGCGAAGGTGGCGAACGTTCCGTAGTAGAACAGCGTCATGAACCAGGTATGCTTGCTCTTGAAGATGGACATCTGAGTCTTGAAGTTCGCCGTGACCGGAACCGAACGCAGCAAGACGATGGCAAGAATGGAGAGGATCACTACGAGCGGAACCCATATCCAGCCAGCGTTCTGCAGCCAGATCTCTTTGACCTGCCCTGCTACGACTTCATGCTGTGGAGAGCCTAAGATCCCGAATACGGAGAACGTGATGACGATCGGCGTTACGAATTGGACGAGCGAGGTGCCGAAATCCGACAAGCCGCCTTGAACGCCGAGGGCAAAGCCGCGCTTCGACTTCGGGAAGTAGTAATTGGTGGATGCCATGAGTCCCGAGAAGGTGCCGCCGCCGATGCCAGCAAGGAAGGCGAACAGCATCAACACTTCGAAGGGAAGCCCCGGGTTCGTTACCGCATATATCCAGCACCCAAGCGGGATGAGCAGCAAGATGGTCGACATGAAGACTAGCTTGCGTGTACCCATTATGGGCGGTAAGAAGGTCCATAAGATACGCAGGGTGCCTGCTGAGAGACCTACCATCGCCACGAGCCAATAGAGCTGGCTTGCATCAAGATGGAAACCGACGGCGTTGAGGTGCGGTGCCAGCGAGGGTACCAGATACCAAGCGCAAAAGCCGAAGGTCAACGAGAAGGTGGAGATCCAGACCGTGGTCCAAGCCAAGCGCTTGTCCCACTTCTTCGGGTCTTCAGGATCCCATTCTTTTATATCTGCTTTCATGGCGATCACTTCCGTTCTTAGTGAATGCAACGGCCTCAAAACAGCGGTTGAAATGCCGTCTACATAAATCCTCCATGAGCATACCTAATCTTGTTAATTCAACAGTGCGTAATGGATTGTTCTAATCTTTCTGTAGGTCTTTTGTTGGACACTTGTTACCTATGCTGTTAGCCTGCGCTTTCAGGCGAGACCTCATGTCCTACGAGCCTGAGTGCTCGTTCGTTCATCGGTCGATGTTGCCTATAATGAATCGAACGCTGTTTTCGATGACGATGAGCGTCTGCGCGCGTTTGAAAGGACCATATGATGATCTGGGAATTGAAAGCTCTTGCCTGTCTTTTGCTCTATCCGGATGAGGATCTTCTGGAAAGCCTTCCTGAGATCGACGCGGTGTTGCAGAAGAGCGAAGAGCTGGATGCTGATTCGAAGCGGCAACTGGATGAGTTCGTTGCATGGATCAAAGGGACGGATCTTACTTCCCTTCAGTCCGCTTATGTATCGACCTTCGATATCGGCAAACATGCGAGCTTGAATCTCTTCGAGCACACGCAAGGGGATTCGCGCGATAGAGGGCATGTGATGGTGGAGTTGAATAGGCTCTACAAAGAACACGGGCTCGACCTGACCACCACCGAACTACCTGATCATCTGCCCGTTTTCCTCGAGTTCATCGCAGGGATCGAGCGTGAAGATGCCATGCTCTGGCTCGAGAGCACGATAGAGCCCATTCGCAAGATCGACCGAGAGCTCCAGCTTGATGAGAGCCCTTGGGAGGCCGTGAGCGCGGCTCTGATCGACTTTGCGGGGGCAGAGCGCGAAACGCCTTCTGAACGTTCGACAGATGAGATGATTCCGACGCTCGATGCTGAGTACTTTGAAGCTCCGGTCACCTTCGGTGGTTCTGTTAACCCTGTTTCCTCTTCAGGAGCGCTCTAAGCTCTTCTACGAGCGTAAGCGTAGCCTCGATAACGGATGTAAATATCCTCTTCGGTTTTTGATCTGTCTTCTTTCATTCTTTTTTGCAAGGATTTGCAGCGCTGAATCGTGTTAAGAGAAGAGAGACAGCATAAGAGGAAGGTTATTTCATGAAGAAGCATATGAAGAAGAGGTCTTTTGCTCTGTTAGCAGTGGCGGTATGCATCGTTCTGGTGATTCCCGCACTTGCATTCGGCTCGGCGGGCGTGTTCTCAACTGAAAGCAGGGTACAAACCGAGAGCGCGTTCGATGCTGAGGAGTACGTCGATCAATTTGACACGATCGCTCCAGCCACCAATGAGCAACCCGAGTCCGCTCAACCGAGTACGGATGATCAGTCTTCTGCGGTTGGGAACGAAGATCCTTATTCGACCGCGAGTGGCCAAAGATTCATCGACAAGGATGATAATGGTGTTTGTGATCGCTATGAACAGGGAACCTGTGATTCTTCTTGGTGCGCTGGTGAAGGCTTGGGGCACGGAAGAGTAGGAAAAAGTTTCAACTCTTCTGCAGGATTCTCTTCAGAGAATAGGCATGGTCCGTCTTGCGGACAGGGATATGTTGATGCAGATGGTGATGGAGTATGTGACAATCAAGGGGCTGCTAATTGTGGTGCAGCCAATCGTGGTCATCATGGCAGGCATTCCTGATAGCGAGTACGAGCGAAAAGGCATGATGTGCGCAAGAACGACGACATCGAAGAAGCGATAGACACCTTTGGGTCGACGGTGTGGCGTGTATGCGTTACCTTCTTCCGGCATAGCCATGACGCTCAAGATGCCTTTCAGGAGACGTTCTTGAAGTATGCGCTTGCCGAGGCAAAGGATTTTCAGGATGACGAGCATCGCAAGGCATGGCTCATCAAGGTGTCGTCCAATGTATGTCGTGATATGTTGCGTGCGGCGCACCGAAAAGACCATTCTTTCGATCAGGAATTCGAGCACTCTCGTCGTGGTCTTGCTGTGGCTGAAGACCCCAAAGAATCGCCGCATCTAGAGATAGTTGAAGCATTTCGCTCACTAGATGATCCGCCGCGCCTTCCTTTGTTTCTTTCGCTTTATGAAGGCTATACCGCGCCAGAGATCGCAGAGATAGTAGATGCTCCTGTGAACACGGTCTATTCTTGGATAGCGCGCGGAAAGAAGATGCTGAAGGAGGCGCTGTCATGAGAGACCATGAACTAGAAGAGCAGGTCAAAGCTGCCTTTGATAGCATCGAGCTACCTCATGAAATAAAGCAACGGACGCTCGATCATATCCTTGATCGTCCGTCTGCTGATACGCATGTGGATCGATCGGTCCTACCGAGCGCAAATGAAGAAGCGCCTATTGTCAAGCCTTCTTATAAGAGGACGAAGCGCCGAAAGACCATGACGATTTTGAGCGGAGCATTAGCTGCATGCCTTATCGTGGCGGCTGCCCTCTTCGCTATTCCTCAGCATGAAACAACGGTAGAAGAGGCCCTTGAGCCTACGGCGTTCGTGGACATAGACATCAATCCTTCAATCCAGCTAAAACTGGACCAGTCGGGGACGGTGGTAGGCTCCGAAGGCATCAATGATGATGGGGTAGAGACGCTTTCGAAGGTTTCTCTTGAAGGTATGAGCTATGAACAAGCACTGGAAACACTGGCTGAAAGCGATGCTCTCGCTCCTTATTTTGAAGAAGATGCATTCGTTGCGGTGAGCGTATCTTCTCAGGATCGAGCTCAAGAGCAGGCTCTGATCGATGCGAGCGAAGCATGGCTTGCGGGCGTTCCTTGCCGGAGCTCGTGCAGTGCTGCAAGCCAACAATTCTATGAAGAGGCTCATAGCCATGGCATGGGTTGCGGTCGGTATGCCGCTGCCGTCGAGCTGATCGAATTGGACCCCGACACTACGCTCGAGGAGTGCTCTCGCCTGTCCATGCGCGAGTTGCATAATCGCATTGCTGCTTGTGCGTCGGATGATGCAACAGGGTCAAGTCAGGGGCAGAATGCGAACAATGGAGCGCATAGGGACTTTGATAACGGTCGGGGTCACGGCACAGGTAGAGGTCATGGTGCTAACCATGGGTCTTATCATGGCCAGAGATAAATCAATACTCTATAAAAGAGATTGCTCATAAAAGCGATTGCATGAAGGGTGTTTTTACCGCCGCCTTTTCGATTGCTACTATCTGTTCGTTGCTCTAATGGCAATGCGGTGCATTTTGCGCTGAATCCCCCCGTTGAACTGCCTAATCAATCGTCTTTACTCAATAAATAGTGAGGGTATTGTTTTACGGTATCTGAACAATACGTAGCCCTATGTGATGCCCCTGTGTCCCGCGACCTATACTATGAAAATCGTGCTCGGCAAGCTTTGCGTGAACATGTTCAGCAGGCGGTCGAGCAGGAGGGGGAACCTTTACTACAAGGAGGAATAACATGGCAGATTATTACGGAACTGATACGGTCGTTTCAGACCTTCGTGACGATGGCCTTTTGATCATGCGCATCAATCGACCGGATGTTGCTAACGCTTTGAATGGCGAAACGTCTCGCGCGATGGAGAACATCATGAACCACGCTGAGACGGATCCAGCGGTCCGTGCGATCATCGTTACGGGTACGGGCAAAGTATTTTGCGCTGGCGAGGATCTTTCGGAGCTTTCTGAAGGTGGCGAATGCCAGACGGTCACCGAACATGGTTTCGGTGGTTTGACCGCGCGCGTTTGCTCGAAGCCGATCATTGCGGCAGTGAATGGTAGTGCTGCAGGTGGCGGCATGGAGATCGCGATCTCCTGCGACATCGTGGTCGCCAATGAGAATGCGAAGTTCGGCTGCACCGAAGTCGGTCTTGGCATCATCGCTTCAACGGGCGGTATCGTGCGCCTTGCTCGCGATATCAATCGCAAGGACTGCATGGAGTTGCTGCTGACCGGTAAGAAGATCAAAGCGCCTGAGGCGAAGGAGCTTGGCCTGATCAACTATGCTGTTCCTGCGGATGAGGTCATGGATAAGGCGATCGAGATCGCTGAGACGATCCTGCAGAATGCACCGCTCGCGCTCAAATGGACCAAGTATCTTGTCCATGCTTGCGACCAGATGAGCGAAGAGGATGCTATGCGCTATTGCGATGCTGCATATCGCTTCCTCGAGAAGACCGAAGACGGCATCGAAGGCCCGCTGGCCTTCACCGAAAAGCGCGAGCCAAAGTGGGTCGGCCGCTAGTCCTTGGATGGACGATGTCTCAAAGGACATCAGCTTGAACATACCCTCCTAAAGATAAGGAAAAGGCACATGCTCGGAGGTGCCTTTTCCTCGTTTATGGGCCAGATCGCATGCTCAGTCCATGCGGTTTGGCTCTCTGTTCGTGAAGGGTTCGCTAGAAACCGCTCGCAGCTTTGAGACGGTATATCCCGTCGTCTGTGAGCACCATGCGTTGGACGATGCCCTGCGCCACGAGCGTTTGGATCATGACGAACGTTTCAAGCAGCAGGTAGTAGCGTGCAACCGCAGGAAGCTTGTACCACTGCTCAGGTTCAGGGCGCTTCGAACACAGACGCGCCACCGTTTCTCCCATGCAATAGGGATGCGCAGCGATGGCGCGCAGCACCTCACGACGGCGTTCAGCTTTGCGATCGATGATCTCGTCGATGCGGTCCGAGAAGCCCTCCTTGATCGGGCTGCCATGACCAGGAAGCACCAGGCGGGGCCTCAGCTTCTGCACCTTCTTCAGGCTCTCGAAATAGCGCTCGTAGCCATCCTCGCCGGTGAAGAACGAATCGATAGCGGGCGTGGTGATGGTGAGCACATGATCGCCGCTGAATAGGATGCCCGCATCAGCATCGAAGAGCACGAGTGAATCGGGAGAATGCCCCGGCACCTCGAAGACCTGGAGTGTGCGATTCCCGACCGTGACGGTATCGCCTTCTTGAACAGGGTGGATATCGAAGTGCTCCTCGTCGATGAAGATCGTCTCGCGATTGCAGGCTTCGTAGGCTTGCGCATCCGCAGGACTTGCGCCCATCGCCAGCATGCGGCGGAAGAAGAGCTCGTCGATCTCGGAGGCGGTCGGTTCATGCCTGCTTTCGAACCCGATCCGCGACCCGTAAATGGGGGTGCCTGGCGCCAAGACGTCGTTCACCTGACCAGAATGGTCGAAGTGCTGATGTGTCAAGAAGAGCTTGAGCTTGTTCAGATCGACCCCGATCGCTTCTAGGGTGTTGCGCATGATGTGATAGGACCGTTCGCCTGGCGCGCCGGCATCAACCATCAGCCACTCTCCATCGTCGTAGACGAGATAGCTATTGGAAACGCCATCGCCGAGATTCTTGAAGCGCACATGGGTCGAATAGACGAGCGGGTCTTCGCAGACCAGCTCCCAATGGCATTCGCCTTGCGGTTCGTCAGTGTGCTCGCGCGTGAGCACGGGTTGCTGTTGAGATGGTTGTTCGAACATAGTGCCAGCTTACCAGACGAACCTGCCCAAACAGTTCTTGAGTGCAATCACGAAACTTAAACGTTGCAAAGCTCGTCGCTAGTTCAGCGTGCTCGATTCTTGGAGCGATTGCCCGCGAGTCTCAGGCGCCATGAAGATCGACAACACCAACCCCAGAATGACGAGCCCTGCAGCTACCAGCATGGTCGGTCCTACGCCGAAGTTCTCAAGGAAGATCGGCGTGCCATAGGTCGAAATGATGGTGCCGATACGCGAGATCGAGATGGAAATGCCCACCGCTGATGGGCGCACATGGGTAGGGAAGAGCTCGTTAGGGTAGAGCCACTGCAAGATGCCCGGCCCGCCGCTGAAGAATGCGTAAAGCCCGAACGCAACGATAACGACCCAGATCGGTGCATCAGGGAAGATGCCCAAGATCACGAGGCCGACCGCCATGAAGAACAGCGACCCGATCAGAAGCGGACGCCTGCCCAAGGAATTGAGCCAGAACATGGCTGGGATCGTACCGATCAGGAAGAAGAGGCTCACCGCGCTCTCGCCTAGAATGGACATGCGCCCCTCTGAGAGGCCAAAAGCGCTCATGATATCGGGGCCGAACGTATAGATCGCATACATGGGGACGACCTGGCAGAGCGTTAGGATGCCCAGATAGACGATGCGCTTGAAGTATCCCGCCTTGAACAGGAATCCGAGCGAAGTCTTCGTGGGCTGCTCGTCCTCGTGGATCTCGATATCCTCGCCGAACACGCGGTCCATGACCGCACGCGCCTCAGCGAACTTTCCTTTGCTCTGCAGCCAGAGCGGGGATTCAGGGATGTCGTGCCTGCCGATCAAGAGGATGATGCAGGGAATGACCGCGCTGCCGAGCATCCATTTCCAGCCATCTTCTATTCCTACCAGTGCGAAACCGACAAAAGCTGCGGCCGTTGCGCCCAGATACCAGGCAGCTGAGACCGCGCCCATCGAGATGGACCGGTGCGCTTTTGGGGTGAACTCGGCTATGAGCGAGGTAGCGATGGGGTAGTCTGCACCTACGAAGAGTCCGATCGCGAAGCGCGCCAATACGAGCTGGAGTGGATCGGCCGCGAAAACTGAGAGCACCGAGAAGACTCCGATAGCTACCACGTCGATGATGAACATGGCGCGCCGCCCCACGAGGTCGGTCAGCCAACCGCCAAGGATCGTGCCAAAGAAGATTCCTAAGAACACCGAAGCACCAACCGCGGCGCTCCACAGGGTATCGAGGGCGAAGAGGGGAGTGATCTGGGTGAGTGCTACGCCGATGATGGCAAGGACATAGCCATCCAGAAAGGATCCGCCGCTCGAGAAGAAGGTGATCTTACGTAAGAAGGGCGTCATCTTAACATCGTCGATGGTCTTGTTGACGGCCTTCTTGACCTTAGTTGCTACCTCATCGACGGTGGCATTGGTTGCGCGTTCGCTCGCACCTCCTGAAGCAGGAGCAGACGCAGTTCCCGAAACAGCTGCTACCGCGCTACACGCAGCTACCGTTGTGCTGGATGTATGCGCCGAAGCAGCCGCACCTGCCGAAGCGGCAACGGGTGTTGCTTGTGGTGGACTTACTACTTGCGTGATCTTCTTGATCGCTCGTCTCATGACCTCTCACCTTATTCCAACGTTAGTTCCATTCTACGATTCCATAATTCAGATGCGGTTTTGCCCCGGTCATATTGGCATCGGCATCGACCAGCTGAAAACGCCCTTCGTTCTCGCCGACGCGCCACATGCGCGTTGTGAGCGTTTGACCTGGTATGACCGGAGAGGTGATACGTGTTTTGAAGCGCGTCATGCGTTCAGGTTGGCCTGGGAACCATGTCGAGATAAGATGGCGCATAGCAAATCCACCCAGGCTCACCCCATGAACGATCGGACGCTCAAGACCTGTTTGTTCGGTGTAAGCCCAATCGATGTGCTGTTGGTGCCAATCGCCCATCAATCGATAGATGAGCGGCATGTTGAAGGGGACAGTCTCGGTCACTTCTGCATCGGGCAAGCGATCGGGGATCTCCACCACATCGTGCGGGGGCTTCGGACCGCCCCAGCCGCCATCATTGATGCATACATCCCACGTCTTGACCGTGCAAAGGTGGGTGCCGTCGTTGCTGTAGCTTCTGCCTGTTTGCAGGGAAAGGCACCCGCGGCCTTCTCCGCGATCGTAGAGTGCGTCCTGCGTGACGAAGGTCTCGACCCGATCGGACATCTTAAAAGGTGCATGGAGCTCGATCTCGAATCCATAGTGGAGTGACCCCGAATAGTCGTATCCATAATCGAGCGTGCGCGTCATCTCTTCGTTCACCGTGAGCGGCACGCCGAAGATGGGCAGAACCGCCAGATGCGGGTCATTCGCATCGCCTTCGTTGAGGTATTCAAGATCAGTGATGCCATCATAGCCCGCATTGCAGCCGAGCGCACAGATCTCCAAGTCCCTGAAATCATACGAGCGTACGAAGGGGCCGAACTCTTTTCCTACGATGTCGGTACTGATCGCCATGGCGTTCATCAACCTCTCTTCATCTTTCGCGCGCAGGCGAATATGATCGCCAGCGCAGTGCGGAGCGAAACTGGGTGCAAGTTCTCGCTTTCCGCGTGGTCAGCTTAAGAGCTTCTTCTCGATCTTCATGCTGCAAGTACGCGGGAAATCTTCAACGACCTCATAGAAGGTGGGAACCTTGAACGATGCCATGTGGTCCTTGCAGTACTGCTCAACTTCCGCAAGCGTCATGCTCTCACCTGGCGCGAATCGAACGAACGCCTTGATGGCTTGATCGCGGATCGGATCAGGAACGCCGATCACCGCAGCCTCAGCGATAGCAGGATGCTGTTCGAGGATCTCCTCGAGTTCGGTAGTGGAGATGTTCTCTCCTGACCTCTTAACCATGTTAACCTTGCGGTCGACGAAGTAGAACCAACCGTTATCATCCTGATAACCTTGATCTCCTGTTTTGAGCCAGCCGTCGATACTGAAGGTATTCTCGGTCGCTTCGGGGTTGTTGTAGTACTCGAGCATCACCGAACGGCCACGCTCGCCTTTTATCTGAATCTCGCCAACCTCGCCAGGGAGCAGTTCGTTATCATTCATGTCGCAGATGCGCGCCTTGTAGCCCAGCCCTGCGCGCCCCACCGAAGGCCAGTTACGTGCACCAACGGGCGGGTCGGTGATAGCCCAGCCGATCGATTCGGTCGATCCGTAGGTGTTCATGATCCTCATGTTGAAGCGTTGTTCGAATTCTTCCTTCTCCGCATCCGTGATGGGGATGAAGTAGAGCACCTCACGCACGCAATGGTTCTTCTCTTCAGGGTCGACCGGCTGGAGAAGCAGCGTGCGAAGCATCATGGCAACGCATTGGATGACGGTGGCCTTGTAATGGCGGATCTGCTTCATGAAGCGGGTCGCCGAATACTTCTCGATAATGATGAGCGATGCACCTGCGGTGATAACGGGCATGAGTGCTGCCAGCTGGAAGTTCGAGTGACATGCGGGCATCGAGGTCAGCACGCGGTCGCTGCCGCGCAGCGAGACTTCCCAATCGCCATACAACCCTGAGAACACCATGTTCGCGTGCGTGAGCACCACGCCTTTCGGGCGGGAGGTGGTGCCTGAGGTGTAGATGATCTGCACGGGGTCATCGGAAGCGAGCTCACAGGAATCGCGCAGGATAGCGCTTTGCTCGCAGCGCATCATCCAGAAGTCGTAGATGCCCTGCTGGCCTTCCTCGACCGTGCCGAGTGGCGTATAGATGCTCGAGAAATCGATATTGCTCCTGGGTGATTCGGTGCCAGCGCGTGCCACTACCACTCCTTTGGGGAAGTAATGACCGCGTGCGAGCAGCTCTTGGTAGGTCTCGTAGAAGAGCGGCTCGACCACGACGCAGATCGCATCCGAGTTCTCTAGGATGTACTCGGCTTCATCAGCAAGATACTGTTCGTTGATGGGCACTGCCACCGCGCCGATCTTCGCAAGGCCGAACAGGCACATCAGGAATTCTGGCGAGCTATGGAGATGGAGGGCAACGTGATCGCCCTTCTCGATACCGAGATCGAGAAACACGTTGGCAATACGGTTGACATCCTCATCGAATGCGGCGTAGGTGTATTCGAACACATCGCCCACGCGGTTCTGGAACGTGAGGAAGTGTCGCCTTCCCTTGCGCTCGACCACGCTTTGCCACAGGTCACGGAGCGTTTCGTTTCCTACGATGTCGGCCATTTTCGTCCCCTCCTACGAAAAGATGCTGGTAAGTTTTCATTTCCCCTTCTCATAACGAACGCTCGCAGGGGAGCGCCCTCTCAAATCAGCAGTTTCGAGTTTGGTATTCCCGTTGCTTGTGATGAACGCTTGCGTACGACCCTTCGATGCGCTCGTTCGTGATGAGAAGAAGACCTGCCTAAGGATCCCCCCAGATCCCCTCCGGGGCAGGTGACCGGAGGGGATCGTTCGATAGGATGGGTAGCGTCGCAGCTCGCGGCGGCGCGCGCAACCCGTGAAGCTCGGGCGCTGTTGTCAGGCGGTGAGCTAGCCCGCTTTGACCACGTTGGCCGCGATCAGCTCGTCGATCTGCTCGGGCGTGTAGCCGAGCTTGGTGAGCACATCGATGGTGTCGCCGCCTTGCTCAGGCATCGGACGCCACACTTGGCCAGGCGTCTGCTCGAAGCGCGGCATGGGGGAGAGGCCTTTGAAGGTGTCGCCATCTTTGGTCTCCCATTCGATGAAGTTGCCACGCATCTTCATATGCTCGTCTGCCACCATGTCCTCGAACTCATAGACGCTCTGAGCAGCGATGCCCTGTTCAGCCAGAACATCCTCGAGCTCGAGCTTGGTGCGCTCAGAGAGCCACTTCTCGAGGCGCTTCTCGAACTCAGGTGCGATCGGCATGGAGAGCCACAGCGATGCCGTATCGTCCGGCACCTCAGGAGATCCCCATACGTCTCCCATGCCCAAGGTCTCGAGCATCCACTTGTTCTGGCGGATGCCGAAGAGGTTCAGCGCGATGAAGCCATCAGCGCATTTGTAGACGCCGATGCCGCAGAGGTTCTGGTTGCGAGCACCTGCGCGCGGCCACTTCACACCGTCGTTCAGGTAATCGACCAAGTAGTACTGGCTCATGTACATGATGCCCTCGTACATCGCCCAGTCGATGCTCTCGCCCTGACCAGTGCGCTCGACCTTGTGCAGTGCTGCGAGCGTTGCTGCGATTAACAGGTAGCTGTTGATGTAGTCACCAGAGTAGGGCATCGTGATCATAGGCTGCTCAGGCGTGCCGTTCTGGCAAGTGAAGCCAGCATACGGACCGACCGTGCCATCGTAGGCGGCGCGCTTCACGCGGTCCGGGTCGCCATAGGCGCCGAATCCCGAGCAGTGCACGATGACGAGCTTGGGGTTCGCGGCCCACAGATCCTCGTCTGTGATGCCCTTGCGCTGCCAGGTGCCGCCCTTAGAAGATTCGAAGAAGATATCGGTGTCTGCGAGCATCTTCAAGAGTACTTCTTTGCCTTCGGGGGTGAACTGGTTGAGCGCGACCGAGCGGCAGTTGCGGCGTTCCGCCTGAGCTGCGTTCTTCGCATCGCGGACCGTATCGCCGTAGCCCGTGTTCTCGAGCCAGGTCACATCTGCGCCCCAGTCGGCCATGATGTTGCAGGCACGCGGCACTGCTTCTTCCATGGCGGCGAAGACGACCTTCACATCATCCAAGACACCGAAGCTTGGTTTTTCAGTTGGGATTGCCATGAGGTTCCTCCTTGTGGTTTCTCTTAGGTTCGAAGTTAAGGCTTAGCGATACTTCTTCAGAGCGTTCTTTGCAGTGGTGAGGATCATCATCTCGTCGGTACCACCGGAGATGCGGTCGACGCGCAGGTCACGCCAGAAGCGGTTGATGCGATGCTCGCTCGCGACCGAGATGCCGCCCATGATCTGCATGCCATCGTCGACTACCTTGAAGGCGGCGTTGGCGCAGTAGTACTTGCACATCGCTGCTTCGCCGGCATCGAATTCGCCATTGTTGTTATCGGCGTTCCATGCTGCTTCGTAGAGCATGTTCTTCATGGCGTTCAGGCGAATGGTCATCTCGGTGATCTTGAGCTGGTTGAGCTGGAAACGACCGATGGTCTTGCCGAATGCCTCGCGCTGATTGGCGTGACGCAGCGCATCCTCATATGCGCAGATGGCATTGCCGTAGTCGCAGGCACCTACCAGCCAACGCTCGAAGTTGAAGTCGGAGACGCCGCGGTTGAAGCCGTTGCCTTCCGTGCCGAAGATATCCGACTCATCGAGTTCCACGTCGTTGAAGTAGACCTCGCAGCAGCTATCCATGCGAAGACCGAGCTTATCCAGCGGGCCCAGTTCGATGCCCGGCTTGCTCATGTCTACCATGAACTCGGTGAAGATGCTGGGGTCATCGGCGTTCTTCGCCATGACAACGAGCCACTTCACGCCCTTGGAGGAGGTGATGAAGGTCTTGGTGCCGTTCAGGTAGATGTGACCGTCGCGACGCTTGTAGTTAGTGGTGAGAGCAGAGACATCGGAGCCTGCGCCTGGTTCGGTGCAGGCGGAGTTCCAGATCTGCTCGCCGGTGCCCAGATAGGCCATGACCGCATCGATCTGCTCGGGCGTGCCTTCGCGGATGATGGTCTCGAAGCCGGGCAGCTGATAGAGCACGTAGGTGGGGCCACCATACTGACCGAGCACCTCATAGACTGCCATAAGGGTGACCAGCGGCTGCTCAAGGCCGAGTCCGCCACGATCTTCAGGGAGCATGATCTGATCGAAACCGAGATCGCAGAGTCCCTTCACCCAGCGAAGCGGGTACTCATGCTTTTCGTCGCACTCCTGGAAGTACTGATCCCAGGGCTCGCTTTCCATGTACTCACGATAAGCCTGGACGATGAGTTCCTGGTCGACGCTTAGTTTGAAATCCATTGTTTTCCTCCTTTTGGGGTGCTACTGCGCGTTTCGCGGTAGCAAACTTCTTCCTTATTGTCTTGGTGGAGTTCACTGTTTACCCCCGTGAACCACATCAAGACGATCGCCAGCTTGCCTTTGTAGCAAGCGTGTCGCTAGTGGGGTAGGGCGGCCGTGCTAGGCAAGACCGGGTTCTGCGATGCCAACCTGCTCCTTGAAGAAGGTGGCGCCGTGCTCGAGCGCATCGTTAGCTGCATCGAGCGCTTTGGTGTAATGCAAGAATGCATGGATCACGCCTTCGAACATCTCGAAGCGATAGGGGATCGCATACTGATCGCAGATGGCTGCGAGCGTGCTCGAGTCATCGCGCAGCGGGTCATACTCTGCTGCTGCGATATAGCAGGCAGGCATGTCGTGCGTCATATCGTTCAAGAAGAGGTTCGCGTAAGGCGAGGTCTTCAGCTCTTCGATGTCGTTCGCATAGAGCTGCTGATAGAACATCCAGTCCTCTTCGGCAAGGCCATCCCAAGGGCCACCGAGCAAGCGCATGGAGCCCGAATCGGTAAGGCCGAACCAGCCGTAGTAGAGCAGCAGGCACTTGATATGAGCGATCGAATCGGTGGTGTCGCGCAGGTAGAAGGTTGCGGCTAGGTTCAGATGTGCACCACCTGAATCGCCTGCGAACCCCATGCGCTCGGTATCGATGCCATAGGCTGCTCCTTCTTCGTGCAAGAACTGCGCAACGAAGGCGACCTCCTCCACGGCTGAAGGGAATTTCGCTTCAGGGGAGAGGCGGTAATCGACTGCCACGACGATCGCGCCTGTATTGCGGGCGAGGATGCGGCAGATGCGATCATGAGTGTCAAGGTTGCCGAGAACGAAGCCGCCTCCGTGCACGTAGACGATAACCGGAGTGGTTGGGCTTTGAGCTTCCTTGCCAGCAAGCGCTTCGTCGGTCGGATAGTAGAAGCGTACTGCCATGGGGCCATGAGGGCCGGTGAGCTCTTCATCGAAGGAGAGCTTCATGACCGGGCCGCCTTCTACCCAGAACTCACGGCCGAGCACGTAGTTCTCACGCATGACATCGAATCCGACCGAGGTGTCATTCGCATCACCGGCGAGGGTGGCCTCTTTCGCGAGGATCGCCTTCATCTGAGGATTGATGCGAGCCAGTACATCAAGCTTGTTCACGAGTTTCTCCTTCTTTGGGTGGGGTGCCTTCGGTGGGAAGGCACCCCTTTGGACGGTAGATTGAGCAGAGACAGTGGGGAGTTTGTTCGGTGATCGTGTCTCAAGATCACCTGATCGAGCGTGCGAACCTTACGCTTCTTGCGCTTGAACGTCCGCTTCGATCTCTGATTCGACTTCTTCCTCGATGATGTCGTTGCGGTGCTTCTTGATGGAGCGGAGCAACATGACCAGGCAGAAGATGCCGACCACTGCCAGACCGATCTCGATACCGAAGATGCCGTTGAAGGCTGCGGTACCCTGAGCGTCGATCATGGATCCATACCAGGTGTGGATGAAGACGTCGGGCAGGAAGCCGATCACTGAGAGCAGGCCAGCTGCCGTACCGAAGATCTGCATGGGGATCTTCACTTCGGAGAGCGGGGACGAACCGATCGAGAACGCGCCGTAGGTTGCGAAGCCGAACAGTACGACCATGATGGATACGATGATGGCTGCATTAGGATCATGCGGATAGAAGATGAATCCTATCAGTACTGCGATCGCGAGGACGAATCCGCCGATGATCGCCTTCGAAGGACTCTTGATCTTCGTCGCTATGAAGCCGACGATCGGGCCAGCCAGAAGACCAATACCATAGGTACGGATGAGGCCGATCACGTTAACGAGGTTGCCATCTGCATTGAAGCACTGGGTCAGATACGGCGTGGTGTAGGTAGCGCCCTGATAGACCGCGTACACGCAGAAGTAAGCGACGCATGCCCAGATAACACCGGGGTGCTTGAAAGCTTGCACTGCCTCAGCGAGGCTGAAGAGCTTCGCATTCTTGTTGATCTCACCCTTGAAGTCGGGGATCAAGAAGAAAGCGATGATGCCCAGAACCGCGATGATCACTGCCAAGAAGATCAGCATGACCTGAACACCGGTAGCAGCATTCGCGATAGAAGCGATGATGCCTGCGTTGATGAGGCCGAGCACAAGGCCAGTAACGCCATAGATAGAGTAGGAGATACCGATCTTGGACGCGTATTCATCCTCTTCGCAACAGAGTCTGACGACCTTGAAGCGCGTACCCCACCAGATGAGGATGGAGGTGACGCCCATGGCGACGAAGAGCGCGAAGCAGACTTGGACCGAAGGAAGCGTGGCGTAGATCGCTACCAAGACCGCTGTGGTCAAGAAGCCGACCGTTGCCAGGGTACGCATGCGGAACTTGTCAGCTACGATGCCTGAAGGTAGATAACAGATCATCGCCGCGATGCCGTAGGCAGATACCATGAGACCGAGGTCTGCATTGGAACAGCCGAGTGCTTGCATCAGCGGATCATAGAATACATTCTTCAAATACATTGGTGCGTAGATGATCGATGATCCCATCGAGATCAAGATCACGAGCGCCCACTTGTGGAGCGTTGAGATGTCGCGGTACGTCACCTCACCTTTGCTCTTTGCTAGGAGTGACATTAGCGTCCCCTTTCCTTTTTCCTTGGCTACTCTTCAGAGTGCCGCCTTCTGTTTCCCCTCTGCTTACTTCGTTTTACGTTCGTTCGTTATCTCATAGTGCCCAGTTTTGCGATCTGTTGTTCGTTTGTCGCTTTGCTGTGATTCGTTCGCGAACTGGATCTTATGAACCAACGAAAAAGACGTAAGCTGCCAGCATTTACCGACGGGACCATCTTGCTTGAACGCGTTCATGAGCGCATCACCTGATGCGAGGGATTATGAGGTTGCGACCAAAGTGGGGAGTGGACTTTTTTTGGTGAGCGAGCGACATACTAAAAAACTAGTGATGCTCCTGAGCTTATGTTCTGTATGCTGATACTATACATAGAATGAAAATCCGACGAATAAACAGCGTGCATTCGTTTTGAGGAAGGGCAGCGAAAAAGGTAGATCACTATGCAAGATACTCGATCAGCTCTTGACGAAGTGGAAGAGCATGAGCCGATTCAGAGTGTTGACGAGAACACTTTGGGCGAATCACCAAAAAATACTACGAGACAACCCGTTGTTGATCGCTTGATGACCGTTCATCCAGCGCTCAAGTACCTTGGTTTCTCGCTTTTGATGGCCTATCACTATCTGATGTGGTTCTGCCCATCGAGCTTCTTCAAGACCGATCTTTTGGCTGCGAGCGTTACGGTGGCGTGGCTTTGGAATCTGGTCGGGACGGCATTCTTCATGATCGTTGCCGTGGTCCTCTTGGGGCGCAAGCGACATCTTTCTGATTACCCGTGGGTCATGAGGATCGTTACGGTGCTTCTGATCGTTGCGACCGCATTGTTGCTCTATGGGGCGCCTATCACGAGCTCTTCCTATGTGATCTATATATTCAGCTTCATCGCTGGCGGTCTTGAGGGCCTGATGTGGATCTTATGGGGCGAATCCTTGACACGTGCGCGAGCGAACTTCTCGGTGGTGCATATCGGCACCACGTTCGGCGCGACCGTGTTGGTGGTGATGGTCGTAAGCCTGTTCGTCCCTGCTGATTTCTCGCCGCTCTTCGTCATGTTGCTCGCAGCGCTGTCGGGCGTGTTCCTCTATGCGCATAAGAAGATTCCTACAACCTACCCTGTGCTCTTGCCACGCGATACGGTCAAGCCAGCCTTCTCGAGCGTATTGGCGGTCTGTAGCGTTGGTTGCTTTACGGGCGTTGCTTGCTATTACTTGGTAGCGATCGTACCGTGGGAGCATTTTGCGGTAGGAGAGTACATCTTCGTGATCGGGGTGGTGACGGGCGCTCTGCTGATCCTGCTCGTCTCAGGGCTTTCGGTGCTCTTCAAGGCGAAGGCTTCGATGTTCAAGCTCTTCCCGTACTATTTGGTCTTCGCTATCGTGGGACTTACCTTGTTCCAGAGTCACGAATCGCTCTATCCGCTCGCTTTCGTGGTGGGCTTGAGCGTGTCATCGCTCTTGGAGATCTCGCTCATCATGTACTTCGGAACGCTCATGCGCCGTGGCTTCTTCGCGCCGGCGCTCGCGGTCACGTTCTCGGTTGCTTCGATCCGTATCGGCATCGCGCTGGGAAATTGCCTCGGGCTCTTCTACGAACTTCATGCTGATATCGCGCAGTTTGCGGTCACGCCCACCACGCTCATCTTCATCTGTGTCCTGGCGTTCGTGCTGGTACCGGTCGGGAAGTTGGAGCCGCGCTTCATCGCGCTCACTACGGCACCCGTTGCTCCTTCGCAGATCGATACGATCTGCTCCCAGATCATCGCAGAGTTCAAGCTCTCCGAGCGCGAAGGCCAGATCCTGAAGTTGATCGCGCGGGGCAATACCGTGAACAGCATTGCGAACAAGCTGGTCATTTCGCCGCATACGGTGAACACGCATATTCGGCACATCTATGACAAGGTCGGCATCCATAAGCGCGGCGAGCTGCTCGAGTACATCAACATGAAGAAGGAAGAGCAGGTCTAGTGCGCGTTCAGGTAAGCGGGTGCTGAACCACGCTGCTCTGTGCCTCGCAGCAAGCAACGGATGGAAATGGCGTGCGTTGCGTCTTGGGTGCCATCTCAACATCGAGTAGAGATGCAACGCATATGCTTAGAAAGCACGAACAGAAAGAAGGTAGGGCATGAAAGTGGTCATCGTTGGTGGAGTAGCGGGCGGCGCGACGGCGGCAGCTCGTCTCCGGCGGTTGGACGAGCACGCGCAGATCATCGTGTTCGAACGCTCGGGCTATGTTTCCTATGCCAACTGCGGCTTGCCTTACTATATCGGTGGCACCATCGCCGAGCCTTCCGCGCTCACGCTCCAGACGCCGGAGAGCTTCCGTGCGCGTTTCGATGTGGACATGCGCGTGAACCATGAGGTGACCGCGCTCGACATTCAGGCGAAGACGCTCACCGTGAAGAACGTGCTTACGGGCGAGGTGTTCGAGGAGTCGTACGACAAGCTCATCCTCTCGCCTGGTGCGAAGCCCACGCAGCCACGCCTTCCCGGAGTGGGGCTCGAACATGTCTTCACGTTGCGTACCGTGGAAGACACGTTCCGCATGAAGGATTTCATCGACGCGCATCATCCGCGCACAGCCGTGATCGCGGGTGGTGGCTTCATCGGTCTTGAGCTGGCTGAGAATATGCGCGAGATCGGCATGGAGGTCACTATCGTTCAGCGCCCGCAGCAGCTCATGAAACCCTTCGACCCCGATATGGCGGCATTCATCCATGCCGAAGCGCGCAAGCATGGTATCAAGCTAGCGCTCGGTCATACCGTGGAAGGCTTTCGCGAGACGGGTGATGGCGTGGAGATGCTCTTAGCGGATACTGATCCGATACCGGCTGACATGGTGGTGCTAGCCATCGGCGTCACGCCTGATACGCATCTCGCGAGCGAGGCAGGTCTTGCGATGGGCGTGCGCGGTAGCATCTTAGTGAACGATCACATGGAAACATCCGCACCCGATGTCTATGCGGTTGGCGATGCGGTGCAGGTGAAGCACCTGGTGACCGGCGAAGAGACGCTCATCTCGCTGGCGGGTCCCGCGAACAAGCAAGGGCGTATCGCGGCTGACAACATCTGCGGGATCCCGAGCACCTATCGCGGTTCGCAGGGGAGCAGTGTCATCAAGGTCTTCGACATCACTGCGGCTTCCACAGGTGTCAATGAGACAGTGGCGAAGGCGGCGGGGCTTGCGGTCGATCACGTGATCCTCTCGCCTATGAGCCACGCGGGTTACTATCCGGGTGGTAAGCTCATGACCATGAAAGTGGTGTTCGAGAAGGAGACGTATCGCCTGCTCGGTGCACAGATCGTGGGGTATGAGGGCGTTGACAAGCGCATCGATGTGCTGGCAACGGCTATCTTCGCAGGCCTGCGCGCGACCGATCTTAAGGATCTCGATCTTGCTTATGCGCCACCGTATTCGTCGGCGAAGGATCCGGTGAACATGGCGGGCTTCATGATCGAAAACATCGAAGAGGGCATCGTGAAGCAGTGGTACTTAGGCCAGCTTGAAGAGCTGCAGGATCGAAGCGAGCGCGGAGAAGTTACCCTGCTCGATGTACGCACGCCTGCCGAGATCACGCTCGGGTGCATTCCTGGGTTCGTGAACATCCCGCTCGACTCCTTGCGTGAGCGCGTGGGGGAGTTGGATCGCGAAAAGCCTGTCTATGTCATTTGCCAGAGTGGTCTGCGTAGCTATGTGGCGTGTCGCATCCTGGCGGGCAATGGCTTCGATGCATACAACTTTGCAGGAGGTTTCCGCTATTTCGAGACCGTGGTGAGAGACCGAGCGCTCATCGAAGCAGCTTTCCCGTGCGGGGCTGATCAGTAGCGGGAGTTTGTTCGTTATGGCAGAGGAGATACGAGCAGTCAACCCAGCGCGTGCAGAAACGCGTGCGTGCATCACGAAAGCTCTCGTAAAGCTTACGCAGGAAAAAGCGCTCTCTTCCATCAGTGTAACGGAGCTTTGTCAAGCCGCGGGCGTTTCGCGCATGGCGTTCTATCGCAATTACCGTTCCAAAGAGGAAGTTTTCACTGCTCGGCTTGAAGAGGTCATCGCAGACTATGCGTGCGTCACCGAACCGCTCTTGAAAGCGGGAACGCTTTGGTATGATGTCGGCCATTTGAGCACGTGCTTCGAATTTTTCAAGAATAATGCAGCGCTCATGAATTGCCTGTTTCGCTGCGGGTTCACGGGGCTGCTCGTGAAATCGATCTCCGATTTCCTGATCGGCCGCTATGGGAATGGCACCCCTGAGGGCAATTACATCTTAACGGCTTTTGCTGGCTCGCTCTGTGCGTGCTACCCGCTTTGGGCCAAGCGCGGTTTCAGGGAGTCGCCGCGGCAGATGGCTGAATTGCTCGGACGATTCTACACGGCCATTCCTTCTGCCAGCAGTTAGCGGCTCTGCTGTAAGCCACAAGCAGTTCGGAGTCTTCGCAGTTTGCGACTCTTGCAGTTTTCACAAGGTATCTCAAGAACAGCCCGAACCCACTATGCGATCGACCTTACTGGTTGTTTTGCAAACGCTAGCTCATGCGCTTTTCTTGCTGAACAATTAGCGCCTTTCTGTAACACTCTGCATTGTGGAGCAAAAAGTCCGTTCTGTTAAACGTTACAATTTGTAACAGGAAAAGACAGGAGGCAGCATGCGCACAGCGGTGATAACGGATACGAATAGCGGGATCTCGACCGAAGAAGCAGCAGAGATGGGCATTCGCTCCATACCGATGCCTGTGCTGATAGATGGAGAGATCTATCTTGAAGGGGTCGACCTTGAAAGCGAAGGTTTCTTCGCGAGCCTGACCGAGGGCAAAGCGGTGACGACCTCGCAGCCTTCCCCAGGGGTCGTGTGCTCTGCCTGGGAAGAGGCTTTGAGCGAGGGGTTCGACAACGTGGTTTACTTGCCGATGTCTTCGGGGCTCAGCCATTCCTGCGAATCTGCTCAGCTTGCTGCCGCCAACTATTCAGGACGCGTTGCGGTGGTGGACAACGGACGCGTTTCGGTGACCCTGCGAGCGGCCGTCGAAGACGCGCTTTCGATGGCGAATCAGGGAATGCCAGCGGCTCACATCAAATTGGAGCTCGAGCGAAGAGCGAAGCTTTCGAGCATCTATCTTGCTGTTGATGATCTGGGCTATCTGGTGCGTGGGGGAAGGGTCACGCCTGCTGCTGCGGCGCTCGCTTCTGTGCTGAAAGTAAGGCCCGTTCTGTCTATTCGAACCGGTCAGATCGAGCCGTTCTCGAAGGAACGAGGCATGAAGAAGGCGGTGGCGAAGATGTTCTCTGCAGCCAAGCACGATGCCAAGAAGGAGTTCGATCTCAAAGAGGACGAGTTGGTGGTAGGGGTTGCGAGCGCAGGGATAGACCCTGAGCGCGAGTTGGAATATCTCGAGCGAGCAAAAGCGGAGTTCCCTGATGCAAGGGTCTTCTTCAACCGGCTTCCCTTCTCTGTTGCCGTGCACACAGGGCCCGGCGCGCTCGGCATTGGTATCCACGCGCGTCCGAAACAGTTGGCGAATCTGGATTCGTCGAGCGCTGAGCAGCAAGGTAGCACTCAGGCCGAAGCAATGCTTGGCGAATAGCCTGAAACGAATTGACCGATCTAAAACTTCTTTTGAAGGAGCTTAGCCTATGATTCGCATCATCACTGATTCCACTTCATCACTTCCGAAAGACCTGCGTGAGAAACATGGCATCCATCTGCTCAATCTTGTGGTCAATCATGGCGGCGTTAGCCATGTGGAAGGGGAGATGGATCTCGATGCGTTCTATGCTGATATCTACGAGATGGCCGACGATATTCCCACGTCAAGCCAGCCTTCAGCGCTAAGTGTGGAGGCTGCGCTTGAAGAGGCGGCTCTGGCTGGCGATGAAGTGCTCGGAATCTTCATCAGCGGCAGGATGTCGGGCACGTTCGAGGGGGTTGCGCGCGCAGCGAGAGAAACAGCCAAGCGTCATCCTGATTTCAAGTATGCGCTCATCGACAGCATGACCAATTGCATGGAGTTAGGCTGGGCGGTCGTCGCAGCATGCGAGGCGCGCGATGCGGGTGGAAACCTTGAGGAGTGCGTCGAGGCGGCCACACATGCGATGTCTTCGACGCGTTTCATCTTCGCGCCTGAGTCGCTGAAGTTCCTTGAGAAGGGCGGCAGGATCGGTAAAGCTTCAGCGCTGCTGGGCAACATGCTGAACATCTCACCTATTCTCACGGTGAAGAATGGAGAGGCTGCAACATTTTCCAAGGTGAGGACTCAAAAGAAGGCGCTCGTCAAGATGGTCGATGTATTCAAGCGCGATGTAGAGAGCTATGGGTTGCGCAATGTTGCCGTTCACTATATCGGCTCGTGCGTTCCTGCATTCGAGTGGGCACGTGAGGTGATCGATCCCTTGGTGGGGAAGACCGTGATGGTGCTTCCTGCAAGCCCAGTGATCGGCGTGCATGTGGGCCCCGCTATGGGGCTTGCCTACGAATGCGCCGCGCCGATCGAAGGCAAGTTCGTAACTTCACCCGAGATCATTACTTCGTAGTTGCTCTTGCCCCCCCGTACCGCACGGTGGTCGTTTTGGCACGGACCTGTGTGTTCGCTCGGCGCTTTCTGGAGCAATTGTTAGCGTCTTACAATCCCGTCATAAACCGCACAGCGTGACTTCTGGACGCTAGACTGCATCGTGTAGTTAGGTGTCTTGGATAATTCGTTATCTTCGGCGAATTCCAGGAAAGCGCATGGCGAAAGGCGGTGGACTAGATGGGTGCTCTAGGCTCTTTTCTCTCGAGCTTCTCTGAAAGCTTCACGGCTGCGGTGATCATGTGGCCCTTCCTGTCTTTCCTTCTTACGATGCCCATCCTGGCTTTCCTCTATCATCGTGATGGAAGGCTGCGCTTCGCATCGGCGGCGGCCGCCTATTGCAGTGTGCTCTATCTGGCGGGACTGGCTTGTTTCACGCTCTATCCGCTTCCAACAGGTGATGCGGGACCGGGCATCACCTATGGCATTCCGCCCCAGCTCAATCCGCTCAATTTCATCTTCGACATCATGAAAGATGGTTGGAAAGCGGTATTCCAGACGTTCTTCAACGTGGTGCTCTTTCTGCCGTTAGGTTTCATCGCAGGGCGGTTCTTGCAGATGAAGCTGCCTGCCGCGACCATCCTGGCGCTTGTTGTGAGCTGCTTGATCGAGACCGCGCAACTCACGGGGCTTTTTGGTATCTACCCCTATGCTTATCGTACTTTTGAAGTGGACGATATCATCTTCAACACCTTGGGTGGCATGTTGGGGTGGTTCTGTGCGAAGCTCTTCGCGCGAGCGCTGCCACAAGCACCGGTCGGCTCGCCCGAGATCACGCATGATCCAGGGCTGATCCGACGGGTCGTTGCGCTTTGGATCGACCTCATCCTGATCGGGCTGGTGACGTTTGGCCCTTGGATGTTTTTCGATCTTGCCAGCGAGGTTTTCTGTAAGCAGGCGTTCACGTTGTTCGGAATGAATGCAGCTCAAACTGAAGGTGTGCTCACGCTCGTCTGCTTCGTGATCGCTTTTGGTGGGATCGAGGCGGTCTTTCCTTGGTTTAAGGGTGGCAGCACGCCTGGCGGGCTTATCGTGCGTATGAGCTTTGAGACAAAGGAGCGTTCGGGAGGAAAGCGGGTGATGTTCTATGGCGTGCGCGGAGTTTTTTTGATCCTTCTGTTCAGCTTGCCGCAGATCATGATCCTGTTTACGTTGGTCTTCTATCTCATCGCCCGCAAGATGCCCTATGACTATCTGCCCTGATGATGCACAGCTCGTTTTATTCGATGGCTCATCTGATCGTTCATCCTCTATAATAGTTCCATCAAACGACACTATGTCACTTAGAGAAGTGTTCGCATGAACTATCGGAAGCTTGTTATCCTAAGACCATGAAACTATTCGCTGCAATAAAGATGTATTTGTTCGATCAGCAGGCCTGGGAGGATATCTGTGATCGATGCGGACTTTGCTGTTATGAACGCGAAGTTTCGGTAGAAGAGAAAAGCCTGAACGTTCTTGGGTTAGTGCTGAAATCTATATCAGCCTCAGGTAATTCTCTCAACCTGGAAAAAAATGACAGAAAATCTGAAAGAAGAAGGCTGCAGCAACTGTGCGTAATCTTATTTGAGAGAGCCTTCATCGTAGGTTAATCCGTAATCACGCTCTAGCAAGTCCAAGAACTTTTGCGCAGACATGGCTTTGACGGGTGATCTTTCAATTAGCTCTTTGTCACGTGTGATCAGATACTTTGCAGGAATATGCTTCGAAGCATGCGCGATCAAATAATCCTCTATATCGCTCCAGTCGGATTCCAGCGCCCTGCGAAGATCTTCTGCATAGGTGCCACACACCATAAAGACATCCAATGTTGCTAGAAGGGCACGCTTTACCTCTTCTGTAGAGGCATGCTTTCTTAAGACATAATAGGCATCCGCATACGACTGGGTGCTCACCCAAATCTGCAGATCGCCAAAAACAGCAGCGATACAAAGTTTTTTGATGTCATTGACGTAGGGTTTCCTGACGGCAACGAGATCGATGAGCGCGTTGGTATCAAGCAATATCTTCATATTTATTTGCCCTTACTGTTTGCACATATCGCTTGTCTACTTTGACATCATCAGGAATATCAAGATCGAGCATGCAGTTCTTGAACATGCTTTTGATCAACTGCTTCTGGTCTTTCGACAGAACTCGTTTCTTTTTCTTGCTTTTAGATGGGTGAGCTGTTGGTAACGCATGCTCTTCAAGAACATATTCAAATGCAGCATTCACCAGATCGCTCGTAGAAGCCCCAAGTGATGCTAATTGGATGCTTGCCTGCGAATAGAGTGCATCTGGGATTCGTGCAGAAATCATCTTGCTCATGGATGCCCTCCCTAACACGTATGACGTATGACAATTATAACATATTTTGTGCATTAGTTCTCTACAGAAGGCCTATGAGATCGGGCGTTCGAAACGATGATCTAGTCGCCAATTTCCTTTTCCTTGAAGCGCGTTAGGCCATCGTTGAGCGCCTTGATGTTGCGGCGATTTATGGCCGTGAAGAGCGCGGTCATAAGGGCGAGGATCACCAAATACGTGATGGTGAAACCTACCCATGCCCCAATGTTATCCGCTGGGAACCAGTCGAAGACGGCGCCGAACGCGGCGAGCAGCGCATAGAGACACACGCCGAAGAGGGCAAGGCGCGGCCCATAGCCCATCCGCTTGATGAGGACCGGCGTGAAGAACACGGATTGCAGCACGGCGCAGACCAGCATCCCAACCCCAATGGAGAGGCACATGATGATGCCAGGTTTTGCGGTCTCATCGGCGAATATCAGTCCGAAGGCGCAGCTGAACAGCGTGAACAGCGTGAACATGATACAGAAGTTCATGGCCAAGTCCTTCACGGCCTTACCTATCGATGCCCTCTCTGGGTCTATGATCTTGTTCGTCATAGCCTTCTCCTTTTCTTGAGCGTTATACATCGAGACGCTGCTTGATGTCCTTGGCATACTTCCGGGAAACGACAACTTCCTCCCCGTTGTCCAACAGGGCAAGAAGCCTGCCGCCCACATACGGACGCAGGCTCGTGACTCGGCATAGGTTGATAAGGCAGCCTTTGGCGGCGTATACGAAAGCACTGCCTTCCAGCCGTTGTGCAAGGTCAGAGATACTGAAGGGGACTTCCAGCACGCTGCTTGCCGTATAGGCGAACGTGTGGCGATCCACCGATTCGAAGTAGAGGATATCTCCAGCGGGAACCATGACCGAGGTACCATCGTGCTTTCCGACGATGCGGCGGTCGTGTATGCGCAGCGTGGCTACGATCGCAGCAATGTGCTCATCCACCTCGACGCAACGTATCAGCACTTCAGTTTCGGTTAAGTCCTCGTCTGTCTGGATGCTCAGCTTCATGGGCTCCTCCTTCTTGTTTGCAACGATAGCGAAGGGGAGTGTCTGTGGGAAGCACTTCGAGCTTGAAATGCACTGCCGTAGGGCCAAGATGCACAGCGGATGCGAGCAGCTCACGGCAGGTCCTTGTTCGACCATGGCCATGATGGAGTAATCATCGTGGATGACGAAACGTACGCCAGGTGCTTGCTGTTAGAGCGAGCTGGTGATAAGGGTGCCAGTCTCGCCTCTAAGGCCTTCAGCAGCGTGATCGAGTGAGGTGATCAATGCGCTGCCGCCAGGATGCGCCTCGACGAATTCGATGCAGGCCTCAACTTTCGGCAGCATCGAACCGGGAGCGAACTGCCCCTGCTTGATGTATTCGCGGGCCTCCTGGCTGCTCATGGCGGAAAGTGCATGCTGATCAGGAGTGTTGTAGTTGATGAAGACATGCTCCACCGCGGTTAGTATGATGAGCATATCAGCCTTCATCTTCCAAGCGAGGATCGAGCTGACCAGGTCTTTGTCGATGACCGCTTCGACTTCGGTATAGATATCGTTTTGTTCCGTTACGGGCACTCCGCCGCCTCCACCGGCAACCACCACATAGCCTTCATCCATGAGGTCGCGGATCGCATCGATCTCAACGATGTGCTGTGGACGAGGGCTCGCCACTACGCGTCGCCAGCCGCGCCCAGCATCTTCTTTCACGGGAACGTTTTCGGAGGTGCTGAGCTTTTTTGCTTCGTCCTCGGTCATGAACGATCCGATGGGCTTTTCGAGGTCGGTGAAAGCGGGGTCGTTCGCATCGACAACAACATGCGTGACTACATCCGTTACTGATCGCATGATGTTTTGGTTCTTCAATTCGTTCATGAGCGCTACGGTGAGTTGTGCGCCGATATAGCCTTGGCTCATCGCGTTACAGTCTTGCAGTGGAACGAAAGGGATCGTGTCTGGGTCGTCCTTCGAGGCAATGGTGAACGCTTCATCAATGACGCCAACCTGCGGGCCATTTCCGTGCGTTACCACAACATTGATGCCTTCTTTTATCATGAGTGCGATCTGACGCGCCGTTGCTTCAACCTTCTTCGTGAGCTCTTTCGGGTTGGTGCCGAGCGCATTTCCGCCTAGTGCGATGACTACTCGTTTTCCAATCAAATCTAGATCTGACATGGTGTTTCCCCTCGTTCGTCTCTTCGGTGGGTTTCGGCGTGTTCGTGGTGAGTTGCCCGCCATTTAGCTTACGGTAAATGCCTTACGAGGTGATGCTCGGATCGTATTCTTTTAAGAGCTTCAGCAACTCCTCTGCATGCGAATGGCGTTTCTTGGTGGCTGTTCCCACGATGGCGATGGAATCGTAGCTGCCATATTTCTTGAAGAAATCGGGGATCGCGTTATCGGCTTTAAGTTCTTCGGCGTACTTCTTGAAATATTCTTCGTAGGGCATGCCTGCATCTAAATAGGCATCGAGTAACGACTTCGTGGGGGAGTATTCGACATCGTGCACATAATCGGCATGGGCGATCACGTGGGTAAAGTATTCGAGGTCTTCTTGTTTGGTGAAGCCTGAAAGCTGGTTCGTGTTCTTGAGGCGAATGTCAAGGACGAGCGTTGCCTTCCATCCGAGTATCTTGTTGAAGAATTCTTCTGCGGTTGTTTGATATGCGCTCAGTACATTGATCTTCATGGTTACCCCTCCAGCCGTACGTTCGCCAACTTCGCTTTTGCGATTCCAACTCGCTTCAAGTCTAAGGCTCGAGCAACGCATTGTTCGATGGCGGTAGGCTCGCGTTACGGTCTTGATGATTGCGCGTTACGGAACGCTTCGTTAGAAAGAGACTGGAGAACGTTTATTTTGTGGACGGCAAGGCGTTCTGTAGAGCACTAAGAAGATCTGTGCTGCGTTTCCCTAAGGGTTTCCTTATGTTCACAAATCATCGACCGATTGTTCGTGGTGTCTGAGCTGGCGATTGCTTGTTCTAGAATCAAGGCTGCTCAAGATATTCAGCAAGGTACGAGCTTCAACAACGTACGAGCAGGTGTAACGAGCAAGATAAAACGCAACAGTCTGCACAGATGGGTTCAGCATGAGGCAGATCGGAAGAATAAAGGGAAAGCCGACGCTTGGAAAAGACTCGATCGTGGTCGGGTTCTCGCTCTTCGCGATGTTCTTCGGTGCAGGCAATCTGATCTTTCCTCCAACCTTAGGGCAGTTGAGCGGCGACCTTTGGGCGTGGGGATTGGTCGGGTTCCTGCTCGTTGATGCGGTTCTCTCGTGCCTCGGCGTGTTCGTGGTAAGCCGCCTAGGCGGTCCGCGCGGAGCCTTTGACGGGACGCTCGGAAAGATCGGCGGCACGATTCTAACGACGGTGGCTATTTTGTGCCTTTGCGTTGTTTTCGCCATGCCGCGCACGGCTGCTACCACCTTCGAACTATCGGTCGCGCCTTATCTCAGCGAAGACGCGAATTCCTTTTTGGTTCCGCTCTCAATCTTGTTCTTCGCGATCGTGTATCTGCTCACCTGCAGGAAGTCGCGCGTAGTTGATATCATCGGCAAGTTCTTCACGCCGACGTTGCTTGTTGGCGTGCTCGTGCTGATCGTGGCGGGGATCGTCGCTCCTATAGGAGAGATTCAGCCCCCGCAAACGGATTACGTATTCCAGGAAGGCATTCGCTCGGGTTACCAGACCATGGATGTTCTCGGGGTCGCTGCGTTTTCCATCATCATCTTGGATTCTGCTGTTGTGAAGGGCTACACCGACCCGGGTAGGAGTTCGGCGCTTCTTGCGCGCGCGAGCATCGGGGCCGTAGTGATGCTCGGGCTGGTCTATGGCGGATTGACCTACCTTGGCGCGACATCGGTATCGCTGGGGACGGGCATGTCGCAGGTTGGGCTGCTCGTTGTTATCGTCGAGAGTGTTTTAGGCGATGCGGGCAAGATCCTGTTGAGCGCGATCGTAGCGCTTGCGTGCGTGACCACAGCTGTTGCGCTGGTAAGTTCGGCCGCGGATTTCTTCAGTCGGCTGTTCAAGAACAAGATCTCCTATCAGGCGCTTTTGATCATAGACTGCGTGATAGGTGCGCTGATCTGCGACATTGGCCTCGATAACATCATTCGTTTCGCCGATCCAGTGCTGGGTGTGGTGTACCCGCCCTTCATCACCGTGGTGGTGCTGCTCGTTTTCAGGAAGCAGATCAAGCGGCGCGAAGTCTATCAGGGGGCTGCCCTAGGTGCGCTTGTGGGCGGGATCGTGGTCGAGCTGGCCGTGACCAATGTGGCGACCATCGTTCCGCTCGAACTGCTCCCGCTCTCTTCGATGGGCTTCGGCTGGATCGTGTTCGCTCTTATGGGCGCCTTGGTCGGAATGGTGGTGGGTCTCACCAGGCGTAAAGCTTGAATTGACTTACAATGGGACCAGCCAAGAATTCACTCCGCAAGGATCAGCATGACGAACAATATGCCACCCGAACTGATAACTCAAGTCTGCTGCCACAAAGCCAAGGATGTACATGACGAACACCACGACAGCGAATACGCCACCTGAACCGCCAAAACAACCTAAGCCTTCAGTTGCCCTATCGTCCTCGAAAGCCGAGCGGATCTTCCTGATCATTTCGTGCATCTGCATTATTGGTGGGGCTGTGCTCTTCATCTACGGCGAACAAGCCATAGGAATCGGACAGGAAGGTGTGGTGAACAAATTCCTGGGGAGCTTCGGAATGGCAGTGGCGAGCATCGGCATGTTCATTGTCGGTTGCTTTTTCGTGAAGCGCATCGTGCTCGGCCTCAAGTCTATGAATGCAAGCGAGCGTTCGACCACGCGTAAGGCTTTTGTAAAGCAGCTTTCGATCGCGGCTCTTAATGTTCTTGTGTATGGCACGCTGTTCATCTTGCTCTTGGGAAGTCTTACTGCGTTAGATGGCGCAAGCGTGGGAACGTACTTCGTTGTATTTGCGGTATGGGCTGCTTGCATAGCGCTATTCGCTCTCTACCGGCGGCATCGAAAGAAGCATAAGGTTTCATATGAGCTCCTTAAGCAACCTGCGATAACGGTATTCCTCTTTTTGTTTGCAGCTGTGATCCTCGTTGTATTCATCAGGTCTGATGCTCCTGATTCCTTTCAGGATCTGATCGAAGGTCCTGAAACAGCCGAGGTGCTTTTGGTTGAAGCTGATGTCGATCATCCTTCTGCTCGTTATAGTGCGATCATGCAGGATCAGCATGTCCTTACATTTTGCACCGCTGACGAAGAGCGCATCGTGCTCGTTGTGCCGGAAAAGGATATTGCAGCGGCTAAAGTGATCAACGACTATGGGAATTTTGTCTATCTTACCTATTATCCGCGCACCCAAGTGTTCTGCGAAGCAATGCCTTGGGAAACTGGAGTGCAGGACATGGGACCCGATCTGCTTGAGAAGTTGGTAGAAGAATATGATTTCGAGCTGTAAGAGGATTTGAACAGGAATAACTAATGGACGAACAGCGCAAACGAGACCCGAGCACCTTGCTCTTGTGGAAGTAGCAAGACGTTCGGGTTGGCAGAAAGCGCCTTACTGGTAGCGACGGTGGCGGGGGAGCGCGAGGATCAAGCTCAGAAGAGAAACTACTTAGGTGATCTTGCCCATAAGAAGGATTGTCATCCATCCTCTTCAGAGCGGTCCTCTTTAAAAGTCATCTAAGATTTCATCATCTTCGTCAAAGTCATCATCTTCATCGCTGTATTCATCATCGAACTCATCATCGTATTCATCATAGAAGTCGTCATCATCGAAATCGTCAGAGCCTTTGAGATCGTTGTTGAAGGAAGTAGATGAATGCATGCTCCGAGGTTCGTTTTCTACCTCGAGCTCATCGAGCTCTTCGTCCTCTTTTTCCAGGTGCTGAAAAGCTCCATAAAGAAAGAGTGCTTCGGCGCCGTGGTTGAAATCGAACATGTTGCTTCCTCGCTTTCGCTGGTTCCCTTCCATTCTAGCCTGCTTTTGTTGGGTGCTAACCGAGCGGCTTTCGCTAGGCATGATTGATTATTCTTCTTACCGTTATTGTTCTGCCTACCAGCATTATTGCGGAAGGCCACATTGGTGTCATAAGAAAAGAGGCAAAAGATTCAGTCTAGTCGTAGTCTAAGCTAGATTCCGAGTTCGCTGTTACTATAATAGGGTTCATTATCAAAGAGTTCTTGCTGTCTCGCTCGATTGATTTGGATAAGTTCGCTCAGCTTCCATACATCTTTTATTCCTGAAGTATCCTGCTTGCGAACAAACGGGTCTATTTCATCAGCGTATTCTTCGATCCAAGATTTAAGCTCTTTTAGCAATGAAACATCGTCAATATCTTCCGTATCGGATGCTACGGTTTCTATAGATGCCATAAACTCGCGGCATCTCTTTGCTTTGGTGTGGCTATCAGAAAGTTCCAACAAAATCGATTTGTATTCTTCTTCAGCTTTGTTCGTTTCGGCCAGCTTTCTTTTCCAAGTGTCAACTTCGTATTTTCGATTAGCTTGCCGCCTTTTTAGCTCGTACCTGCTTCTATTTTTGTCAGCAATAATACATAGCTCGAAGAGCGCATCTCCGAGCTGTTCTTCGACCTTTCTTTCTTTGTTGTCTTTGCAAGTGAAAAGAGGCTGGCTTCCCCTCTCTTTTGAGAAGGAGAATGAGAGTTCTTCTTCGTCGTTGTCTTGTATGGCTAGATGAAACCTCCCTGAAGGAACTTCGAGGATTAAACTCCATTTTGATCTGTTATTTTCGTACCAGTTTTCTGCTTCGTCGCTAATTTCTCCCTCAATCTCATAGAGCCGTTTATCAAGGGAGTCTAGTATTCGTAAGACCCGCTTTTCCAGTTTTTTTGAAACATCAAAAGGGGCTGTCCGTTCTTTTTGCGGAATATGCCAAAGACTGTACCGATATCTTTCGAAGTTCTTTCGTTCTTTCTCTCGTTTTTCGTCAATTCGATCAATAAGACTTTGTATCCATGGAGTTGGTTTTCTTAATTGGCTCTCTACGGAGAAGCTCTCACAAAAATCTTTGATTGCTTGTTTGGATTCCTCGGTAATAAGCAGAAAAGGACTCTCACTTGCAAGCTGCTCATCTGAAAGAATGTCTACATTAACGCGTTTGATAGCGTAACCAAAAATGCGCTCAGAAAGAGCGCGAGTAACTTCTGGCAATGGGGGAATAGGGACTTTCTGGCGTTTTTCCTCGTTCTTCGCCCAGTATCCGCGGGGCGGTAAAGGGATATCGAGCTTCGTGAGCCTTTTTCTTAAAGCGACATCAGAAATACCTTCTTCTTTGGCAAGCTTGCTAATAGGCGTTTTCCATGCATCCTTATACAGCTTTTCTCTTTCATTATTTGAAACTTTGCCGTATATCATGTGTTCTCCCGCTCCTAATGTATGGCTAGAAATATGCCCAAATCTCCCTTAATGGCGAGCAGCCCCCCAAGCTGCTAATAAAAAATTCTAGTATTCTGGAAACACGGATTCATGTCCTCCATTAACCTCCAGGTTTTCGCAATTGAGCATCTCTACAAGGTAGCTCTAAGATGCTCATTCTATTGCAAATACGCATAATCAATGTCCCATTAAAAGTACTCATATGTTGCCTGAGCTCATTATCCTTTTTAAAAAGTCACATTTTAGGCTATGAAGGGATCTGATCACATGACAAGCAAGCGAGGTCGAGTGAAAAGAAAAACAGTCCCAGTGTCTGGATTAGCTGAAGAACCTCCGCTCGTTATAAACTGCGTTTGCCCGGCCTGTGATGCGAGCATCAGTCCCAAACGGATAGTAGGGGGATATCTTAATAGACGCTGTCCAGTTTGTAATCATGTCATTAAACCAAAGGATTTTGACGAACACGCTGCACACGTTCTGCTAGATCTGAAAAGAACACGAAAGCAGGTGAGCAGCTTAGCTCAAGAACTTCAGCAACTTAAACATAAGTACGAACGATTCAGCTTTATTCTCTTGCGTCCTTTCCGGAGATTTGTCAGCAAAAAGTTAAAACATGCGCAAAAGGAATACTCTGCTGCTCGAAAGACCCAACATCGACTCAACATTCGCCTTCTAGCGTTTGCTCGAATGCGCTACTATCTATCAGAATGGTATTTTAGGACGGGATTTCCATTGAAGCGCACGGTTATTGCGCCTTTTGAGTTGAAGCCTTGCTATGACGACAATGGTGTATGGCGTTTACCGCGGGGTAAAAAGTGGATATCGGGTACCACTGCTGAATTTGCTGTATTTCAAGCTCTCTATGATGAAGTAACTGATCCAGAATCGGTTTTATATAGAGCGCAAATTGTTCCTAATATTTATCTCCCTCGGCCTTTGGAGTATTCCAGAAATGGGCGCAGCTTCTGGGATCAGATAGATATGGTATTGCTTACTACGCAAGCTGCATTCGTAATAGAAGTAAAACGGCGCCACAAGAACATCATAGCAAATGCGCCATTCGAGGATATTTTGTCAAAAGCTCTTGTCTGGGGTGAGAAGAGGAAGTCCAATGATGGTTCCGAGATTGTCAAGTGGGATTTAAAAGAAAGCAATGCATTAAGTCAAAATTCTCGCCATGCAGTGGCTTTTGATGAGTTGGTCCCACAGTTTCCTTTTGAGAGAATCTATGAGCAAGTCGTCTTTGTTAATCCTTCGTCGTTCGAGTCTGATGCTGACAAATTCATAGACAATGTTAATGTTAGCTGTCTTGCTGAAACCTCGAGGTTCTTGCTTCCAGTTTTGTCAGTTTGCTCAGAGCTTTCGCCTGTTATTACTCAAGAGGAGTTAGATAGATTGGGAGAAATGCTTGTGAATCAATATGGCGATCTTAATCAGAAACGTGCGATTATTCACGATAATAGAATCAGAAATAGTAGAAAGTAAGAGACTTCGTTTCGGAATGCGAAAGCCGATCATCGTTTGAAGGGCGTGTGTAGGATTTATCAGTCGCTCGAACTAGCCGAGCCTGAATACAGGTTCGGCGGAACTTAAAGCTCAATGTTCTGCAAAATATTGAGTTTTCCATCATAGGTGAGCATGATGTGTTTTACACATGCGGACAACACTACCAGACAAAAGGAATCAAGCGATAGCGTACTTTCTTCTCATAATCTGAATATCCGGGTAGTCCTGCTTCGAGAACTTTCTCCTCATTTCTGAGTCGCTTCACGATGATGGCGGGGTATGCAAGAAAGATGACGAAGGAGAGCAAAGACCCCAGCACCAGTGGCATGGATAAGAACAGGATGATGGTGGCGCTGTACATCGGATGGCGCACAATGGCATAAAGCCCTGTGTCTATGACCTGCTGACCTTGCTGCACCTCTATAGTCCTGGATAAGTAGGTATTCTCCCTTAGGACTTCGGCATAGAGCAGGTAGCTGACCAGGAAAAGACCAGCGCCCACCCACGATACCCAAGAGGGAAAGATGAGCCATCCGAACCGATAGCTCAAGCCTGCTATGATGAAGCCAAGCATGAACATCAAGCCACTGAACGCAATAACGCTTTTTTGCTCAGTCTGTTCTTCCTTGGCTGAAAGGCGTTTCTTCAGCAACGCGGGATTCTTGATCATCATCACGATGCCCGCGAAGAACATGGGGATGAACAGGATACCTATGAGCAGCCATGCGTTCCAATAATCGAACGTGCCGGCGGGTAGGAACAATAAAACGCCGACGATGACTATGCCGCAAAGGAATTTCAAGAGCGCTTGCCAGAAAAGCTTCATCGTCATGTTGAAATTCCTTCCATAGCGGATCGCCCTGAACAAAAGCACCGAAGGACGGCTTGGCTTCTTGGTAGAATCAAAACCTCAGAGTAGTTTATATCATGGAAGATAAAGCAGGAGTGGCCAATGGACGAACAGCGCAAACGAGAACTGAAGGAAGCGTATCGCAACAGCCGACCTCCTATGGGCGTGCTGTCGTTTCGCTGTGAGCCTACGGGGGAAAGCTTCCTCTTGGCATCGCGCAACATCTCGGCCGACACCAACAGCGTGACGTTCAAGTTGAACTCAGGCTATCATCCCAATCGGCATCTTCTGGAGCTGTGGGAGCGCTACGGCGAAGAGGGCTTTGTGGTCGAGGTGCTGGAGACGCTCGACTATCGCGAAGAATCAGATGATCTTGCAGACTACAAGGACGAGCTTGATCAATTGCGAGACCTCTGTCTTGAGCGCGACCCGAACGCCTCGCTCTTATGGAAGTAGCAAGACGTTCGGGTTGGCAGAAAGCGCCCTACTGGTAGCGACGGTGGCGGGGGAGCGCAAGGATCACGCTTGTTTGGAAAAAGTTAAGCAGGTCGTGCCTCTAGTCGAATCTTGGATCGGTCGGCAAGCTGTTGGTAATTCGGGCCGAACCAAAGCGGCAGTTCTTCTTGGTGCACAATGAGTGGCATGCGATGGTGGATGGGTGCCATGTCCGCGTTAGCGTCAGTCGTTACCATGGAAAAGGTGTTTTCGCGCCAGGTGCAGCCGATGAAGATAATATCCTCTCCAGGAACGCAGAATTCGTATTGGCGTTTGATGGGCTTTCCGGTTTTGGGCGAGGGATAGGTTTCTTCGCGATGTGTCTCGAAGAAAGCAGGAACGGGAAGGATGCAGCGCCGGTGAAGCATGGATTCTTGCCAAGTTGGCTTCATGGCGCTTTCGATGCGCGTGTTAAACACGACTCCTGGTTTCCAGGATTCCTCGAACCCCCACGAAAGCTCCCGTACTCCCAGCGATCCTGGTGCGAAGACTGGCGCAGACGCAGCGGTGTCGAACTCGGGCACGATGAGGGGAGCGACCGACTTCGGATAAGCCTCAGTCGTTCGAACTGGCCAGTCCGGATTGAAGTTCAGCGGAGCTCCAACCTCGAGCTTCATCACGATGTCGAGCACTTCATCGTAGGTGAATATGATGCATCGTTTACACATGGTTCAATAGTATCAGCGAATGTTCGCAAATTACACGTATAAGATATAGTTGATGTTCGCTCATGATTCTTTGATATGCATGAATCGTCTCGATTTCTTTTGCAGCTTCGCTTTCGATCTTCTGCAAAAGAAGCGTGCATGAAAGTATGACGATGGTGGTTGGAAGGGGACCATGTGAAAGGTTTTAGCCTTGATATATTAGATCGTTCTCATGCCGATCAGCAGCGGGAAGAGATTCCAAAGCAACTTCAAACGCCTGCGCCGTCGGATGCTTTTAGTGTCTATTTGCTCTTCAATCTCGAAGCCGCTTATGATTTCGGCCACGTGATATTGGCGCTGGGTCCGATGGATGGTGCGCTTGAAACGTATTCGTTCTATCGGCAAGGTACTGCTATCAAAGCACCGGCGCTCATGGCGTGTCTTGAGCGCCCTCTCACCTTCGCGCAGATTGAAGCTTCATCAGGTTGGATCGTGCATGGGCAGCCTGGCAATTACTGGAACGAGCATGTGAATGCAGCTCTTGCGCTCTGGTGCACGAAAGAATCCTTCGATCAGATACGAGCATTTGCCGAAGCAAAGCGAGCTAATCCTGGTGTTTATGATCTCTTTTCATACAACTGCCTTACGTTTGTGATCGAAGCACTTGCGCAGGGTGGTGTCTCTTTGGAAGTTGGAAGTGGCAAACGGTTGCGAACGTTTATTCCGTGCAATGCGTTTCGTCGCGTGAGCCAAGTGGCGGGTGCACATAAACTGGGAGCATGGAAATACTGGTTCCCTCTTGCTCAGCCGCCAGAAAACGGACTTCGAACAATCTCTGACACGCCTGGCAAGGATCGCCCGCTGAAATAGATTTCTGCATTGCGGCAACCTGTTACAATTTCCTTTTTGAGAAAATGAGATTTATCTTCTGTATATAAGAGTATTAAGGGAGCTTCTTTCCTTGATCCCAGTCAGTTTCCTGAATAAGGGTATTGAACAGCTTTGCAGGATCGAATTCGTTCAGTTTGTCGTAGCGCGTTGTTTGGTAATGGGTGTCGTTATCTGGTGGACCATAAAGATCGGCGTATCTTTCCATCAGTTCATACACAAATTCGAGGGCTTCATTGACTGTTGATCCAATTGCTAAATTAAAGTTCTTAATTGGAATATGGCGAGGTGAACCACAAACTTCTTCTGCATAATAGTAGTGGTAGTTATCTTTTGGATTCATTCGAATTGCAAAATCTACATTATGAATAAGGTGTCGGTATTCCTTTTCTTGTTTGGACCAGGTTGCCGATATCGCAATAGTGTACGGGCGGCTAGATGGACCGGTCCAGACAGAATAAGACATTTTTCGAGCGATGGTGCAAAGCTGAGTAACAAGGTTCTGGAACTCGATATCACGGAAGCGTCTCCAGTCTGAATTACGCTCTCTTACGTGCAGGCGCCAAGTGTCTTCCGTGATGGCTTCGGATGTATCTATACCGAATACCGAGGCTAGTTCTGAAAAACCTAATTGGTAATCATGCCGGAAATCTGCATATTTGATTGTTTTTAATAATACGGGTATCTCGCAATCTCGATACAGAAGGGGCAGAATGGCATTCTTCCCAGCCAGCATCTTTTTATCCCAGGCAACCGCTATTTCTGATCTTACCCATTCGGAAGCAAGAGCTTCAGGAGAGAGGACGATTGCAAAATACTCAGACTCTCTTAAACCTTCCTCAACGCGCCAGAAGATAGACTCTCCAACTTTGATCTCGTACTTATCCACCCAAGCATCGATTCCAAGACAGTTTAAATCTCTTGCAAGCTTTTCAACGAAGGGTTTGTCTATACTTGTATGGCTCAGAAAAACGCTCGGCATGATGCTTCCATTCAGTTGTCTAGTAATTAAAGCCTGTTGCGTAATATTATTGTGCAACATTTTGAACATATGAGTCCAGTTAGAGCAATATGATTCCTAGGTTGATTGGTTTCTTGATCTATATGGCTTCTCGACGCGGAGAAGGATAATCATGAAAACGCTAGAATATCGTGAGCAAATAATTCATCGTCCTCCTTTTTATATTCAAGATAATAGGCAAGTTATGTTTGTTCCGAACGCTCACAAAATTAAGCACAAATGGGATGAAGAGAACGTTGTAGCGCACATTATTGCAAATATGAAAATAGCTGGAAGATGGTTTTGCGCTATTATGCCAAATCTTTATCTTGAGGCCGGCCCTCAGTCTGGTCTTATGGTAACAATGTCTGTTCCGTCGAAAAACATAATTCCAGACATGGTATATCCCGGTGACATTGACATATTGGCAATTCCTTATGAAAGCAACGAACTGATTCTCTCTAAAGTGATTGCTGTTGAAATAAAAATTCTTCGAGCTGAAAAACGGCGTCCGAATAAGTCTCCTAACAAATATGGTTTTTCACAGGCAGCTTCACTGCTTGATTACGGTTTTCCGTACGTCGCAGTGGGGCACCTGATTGTAACAGACGAAGCATTGGATAATCCAGACCGAAATACGATCATTGCCCTTACAGGTGAAAACGGGAGAATCACTTCGTGCAGACCTGAAGTGGTGGATATGTTTGAGAACGATGTTGCGCTTCGTTCTTTTGGGCGGTTGAAGAAAAGTTGCGAAAATGATCAACTCGGTTATTTTGTTATGAATTATGACGGCAGAAGAATGTTTGAACCAATTGGTTATTCTTGCAGTCAAAACATGAATTACAATGAAAAACTATTTAGGCAGATTGGGGCATTTTACAAAGAGAATTATCAGATCTTTCTCGAGATGCCAAGATATTCTTCCCCAGATATTGAGTTATGGAAAAATCGTATGGAAGAAAACCCAGAGATGAAGCCTCCCTGGATTTTTCATCGAGATTTATTCGCAGGAGCAAGAATACTAAGATCAGATGTCCTGCTTGTGAAGGCTGGCGGAGAATTGCGTATAGGACATCGCTTTTGTACAGAAAACGAAGAGTATATTCTTTATGATGCGTAATCCATTCCAAAGGGTTTTCGATTTAAGTATAACTTTAGGTGTGGGGCACTCAGAGAATTCTCCTGGGGTGTCTGATCTTGCCAAGCACTTTGAAGTTTTGCGCTTTTCCTTTTATTCATTTCCGAGAGTTCAACATCAAGCAAGAACTCATTCTTCTGTGGTCTTGCGAAAGAACTGAGAGAAATACTCTCTCAGTTTAGGATCTTGTACATAGACATGAGTCCCTAGAATGCCGCGAGTTAATAAAACGTAGTAGATGTTCTTAATGTAGCGATCAAGCTCTTCCTTGGAAGCCGTTGCAAATCCATTGCGATCATAATAGCTAGCTTTATTCGATTCAGGCACGCCGTCTTTGCTAAGAACAAGGTCATTTCCTATGAGAACGTATGCGTAACTTAGGTCGTACCCCTGAATCGAGTGTATACACCCAACTTCGTGTGCGATTTGCGGATCGTTCACGCCGCGGCCAACCCAGTTGTCGTAGGTGCAGTTCCATTTGAGTCCTATGTCGTCAATCACAATATCTTGAGCTTGAGCATCTTTTTTTGATGCCCATTTCCAAGCATAGCCAGCGATCATTCGACTTAGATTATGCTCTTTATAGTCATGTTCAAAGCTAGAAATGAAATCAGAAAAGTCTTTATGAAGGACAAAGTCATAATCTCCAAAGGCGCGACATTCGTCTTGAGTGCCATCTAGCACATTTTGGATGTATTTAAGGTAGGCACTCCCTCCTTTTACCCTCATTTGACTGTCGAGCTTGATGGGATTATCTGCAGCATGTCCAAGAGCTGCCTTCATCGTAGCTTGGTCCAAGCAAGAGGGTCCAATGCTCTGTAAGGGGTCATAGAAGAAAATGGGGAGCCTCGCTTGATCAAGGATCCAATCAATCTGAGTAGCTTCTTTCGGCAGATCGAGCTCTTCATTGACTTTGTCATAATTTGCGAATTGCGTGCCCAAGTTAACACGTCGTTTCAACTTGTGAGACTCATCAACAAGTACGATATCGAAGCATTTCTTTTTGCCTTTTTGGTAACCCATAGCTGGCTTAACGAGGTCGGTTGGAGCAATAATGTCCGAGGGGGATAAACCACTAACGTTTACCAATGAGCTCCTAAGTGTATTACGTAGAGATGTGACTGGTTCGATTATGCGTATATTCAGATTTTTGTAACGTGGGTCATCACGGAGTGCTTTGAGTAGGTATATGGCAAGTATGGTCTTACCGGTGCCAGGCATGCCTTCTACTACAATAGGCTCACATTTTTCGAGACCAACACCTATAGCACTAAGTATCTTGTCCAGCGCTACCCGTTGATCAGTAGTAAGCCCCTTGAATGGGGAATACTTGAATACTTCGGATTCTTCAATCTCGGCGATGGTGTGATCTGCGAGCTCGAGACGACGCAGTTCTTCCCATAATTCCTCGAACATGGTCGTATATGTTTCTTTGCTGAAGTAATTCGTATCGGTCATTCCGTCATTTTTATTTGTAAGCTTATAGCGACCGTCGGCATGCATATAGCCGATGAGGCGATGTTCGTAATCTGTGATGACCGAGGTATTAAACTCTTCGTTGAATATTATATTGACTGTTTCAAAGTCGCGCTTTTCTTCGTTAGCACCGTGCTGACTTATTCGTGTTGCAACGCTTGTGGTTTGTCCAACATACGCGGAGTCTTTATTCGCAAGTATGTAGACCATCGGCCAGTTGAGAACTTTGTCCTCTTCTAGATCAAGAACTGCGTAGTCGATCTGCTCGCCAAAGTGGAACGGGCATCTATCGATATAAAAGGGAGAGCCTTTGGGGGTTTCGGCTGACTTGCTTGTTGGGATGGTTATCACAGTTCAGTGTACTTTCTTGCATTGCCTCGTGCCTTTTCGGCAGGATATTTTCTAGCGTTTTCGTCTAGTTTACTGCTAACTGCATCAGGCATGTCCAAGCCAAGAGTATCTGCAAGGTAAATACAGTAGATAACAACATCAGCCAGCTCTTCCTTTATCCTTTCGGTCTTTGGTTCGACCGTCACATCCTGTCCAGACCACTGAAAGACCTCCAGTAATTCTGCCGCCTCTAGACTGATCGATATTGCGAGATCTTTGGGATTGTGGAATTGTGTCCAATCCCTCTCTTCTCTGAAAGCTAATGCTTTTTCTATTACTTCCTCAAAGGTCATATTCTCCTCCATAGTTTGTAGGTTCATTTTAATGCATTAGCCAGATGCTAGTGGTCGGATGGGTTGAGGCTCTATTGTGTATTTAAGGTGAATGAGCTGGTCTTGTTTCTTGTCGGAGGGGATAAGTCCTTACAAAAGAGACCGACACTGCTCGTGACGGTCTCTGTAAGGCGCGTTTCGCCTACGAGGAATCTATCATTTGATATGGCGTAGAAGGTTATTAGTGTTTTCTCGCTTTCTAAACATCCTTTGCAAATTCAACAAAGAAATTCTCTGAAATAATCTGGATAGGAAAACCACGCAATTGATTTTGCTCTGCTTTTATAATTTTTGTGCTCTTATTGCCTTCTACGCCTGAGATAAAACCATCGTTCCCCACTACGAGATAATCGAGCGATCTAACAGAGCTTTCCTCTATGATTCCTCCAAGATTAACGAGCTTCTGCCACGCTTCATTACGAGTCATAGAGTTCATTTTTCCTGTAAAACAAACATGCATTCCATAAAAAGGATTTGAGTCGTCAATCTTATCAACCGTTTGAACGATTTCAGCTCGTTTAGTCTTTGATGAGTGTTTTTTAGCATTGCTTATTCTTTTCCAGCCCTTCTCTGGATCTTCGCCATATAAATCTATGAGTGGCTGCTTCATATGTTCATAAATAATAAACGTGGCTCGCGCATCATATTCTGCTCTGTGACTAGATCCTTCAATACTTTTTGCGCCTTCAGAGATGCAGTGGTTATAGACACTTTCCAATTTATGTGAATTCAAATCTTTGTTTACATGACGGGAGATGCGCATTGTGTCGACGAGAGCATTTTCAAGGTCCCTGCCTAATGCTGTTGATACAAATTTTGCATCGAAACAAACATTATGGCCAACAAGGATAGAATCATCGATAAATGAATCAAATTTACGAATTACCTCCTCTATAGAAGGCGCTTCGGCCAACATCTCGTTTGTTATACCTGTTAAATCCGTGATGAAAGCAGGAATGGGGAAGTCATTTGGTTTGACTAAGGAAGAATATTTATCAACAATATGTCCATTGCGAACTTTAATTGCTGCAAGCTCAATTATCTCGCACCAATCGGCATCAAGACCCGTAGTCTCTGTGTCGAAAACCACATACTCATCAGATGCAATAAGCTTTGTTCTTGCTTTCCCGCTCATAAACACTCCTCCTCATTTAAATCTTATGATAATGTACGCGACTGTTTCCGCTCTATAGTCAAAAGATCATTTTGTATATGGG
>ERZ1034920.226-NODE-226-length-46194-cov-96.336136_pt1 | contig 46194 bp, 75 predicted proteins | sample MGYA00520688_ERZ1034920 | MGnify/ENA primary metagenome ERZ1034920 (study PRJEB33766, sample SAMN09781785) | gut metagenome | biome: gut microbiome | host: Homo sapiens | place: Madagascar | study: EMG produced TPA metagenomics assembly of the PRJNA485056 data... | reverse complement strand
GTTTTGCCAGCATCAACTTGAGATTGACGTTTTAAATGGCAAACATCAGTGCAAATTACAATGGCTAAATCATGTGCGCGTTTTTCATTATCAGTCATTATTACACCTCCTTTCCAAAGGAGAGTATAACACGAAAATTTGACAGATGAAACAATAAAAGAAACGGTCAGAAATGACCGTCCACCGGAACCGCCCCACCGGTGCTGACGAGGCAGGGCAGATGGAGGCGAAAAAATTGAAAAAAATAGACTGGTCGATAGTAGCAATCGTACTCAGCATACTTTCCATTTTAATAAATCTTTGTTTTAGTGGACGAGATTTATTAAGAAATTTACGTTGGATATTATCTTGTCTAGGTTGGTAAGTATTGAAACAATGACGGATATTACAGAAATAATTGTTGCGACATTAGCTTTCTTCTTAGCTTTAATCGAATCAGCAACAGCAGAATCAGCTATTTGTTTTGCACTGTTAGCAATATCTTTTAATGTTTCGTATTTTTCTTCATCTGCCATCTGTTTATATACGCTATACGGCAATGGCGGATTGGTTGCCATCATTGGCATTTTGAAATCCATTTTTATCACCTCCCATCTACTGGGAGTATATCACAAGAAAGGAGTGAGTACATGTCTGAAAAAGAAAAAAACATTCTTGAATCAATTGCAAAGGCGGTTCCAAATATGTCAGAGTTTGACAAGGGATATTTTCTCGGTGTTGGTGAGACAATTGCCAAATATAAAAATCCTGATAAGTCAGATGATTCTAGTAAGGCACAGAAAGAAAGTTCATAAAGGAGTAAATGATGTTCGATTGTATAGAATGTAAAAACGTTCTCGGGCAAATGACCGTCAAGATAAATACAACAACAAAGGACTGGAACAGATTGCTTGAAACAGGTCTCTGGGACAATGTTGTGGATGTCCTTAACAATGAACCTAAGTCACTGGAAGAAAGAGTCTCTGATCTGGAATCAGAGTTTAAACGGTTAAAAAAATAATGTTTATACAAGGAGGAAAACAAATTGAAAAAATTCGAGCTGACAGCAGAGTCAAAAATCAACATCTTTGGAAAGAAACTTTTCCGTATCAAGGCGCTTATCTCTTTCGGAGATGTAAAAGAAGGAGAGACTGGTGGATGGGTTGAGAAAGAGGAAAATCTTGAACAGTCCTACGGCGATGCATGGGTCTCCGGCAATGCAGAGGTCTACGGCAATGCAAGGGTCTCCGGCAATGCAAGGGTCTCCGGCAATGCAGAGGTCTCCGGCAATGCAGAGGTCTACGGCAATGCAAGGGTCTCCGGCAATGCAAGGGTCTCCGGCAATGCAAGGGTCTCCGGCAATGCAGAGGTCTACGGCAATGCAAGGGTCTCCGGCAATGCAGATTACACTACCATTCATGGCTTTGGTACTCAATTCCGTACAACTACATTCTTCCGCTGCAAAGACAAGCAGATCAGAGTTTCATGTGGATGCTTCTTTGGAACAATTTCAGAATTCCGCGAACAGGTGAAAAATACCAGGAAGGGAAAAATTGCAGAAGAATATTTAATGATTGCAGACCTGATGGAAAAACATTTTACAGAAGAGGCAAAATAGCAAAATATTCATATTCTATCGTAGAAGGGAGCTGATCTTATAGCAGTAATTAAAACAATAAAAAAGGGATCTGGTGTAATCAGAATACATGATGATTACTGTAAGGATAATACACCGGAAGACAATCAGAGAATTGTAGATGAGTGTTCAAGAATCATCTTGAGCTACTATCGAAGAAAAGAAGCAAATTTGACGTAAGCGCCCCGGAGGGAGTCGACACCTCCACCCCGGAGCCGTAAACCACTAAAACAGACTTAGCGGATTACAGGATAATCATAGCATTTCTTCCTGTATTTCGCAAGAGAACAGGAGGATTTTTTATGAAGAAAACCGAGGGTAAAAGCACAATGGATAGCGCAAAAGTAACCAGCTTTGAAGATTTTGAAAACTTCTATGCAGTGGAAGTCGTAAGAGAAGCCAAGAAGCAGACACAGAAATGGTTCTGTGCATGGGGAATTACCATGGCAGCATTGATTTTTTCAAATGCAGCATGGGTATTTCTTAGATAAGGGGAAGCATAAATGAAGAAATATCGTAAACGAGAAATCTTGATGTCAATAGTAATCGGAATCCTTTTGACATTCCTTCCAGCATGGGAGTGGACAAATGGGCTTGATCGGATTCTGGCAGCAGCAACCATAAGCCTGATTTTGATAGGAAACTTGTGAAAGGAGAAAAAATGAACGAGGAGAAAATTAAGGAATTATTTGAATTGTGCCTGAGAGTTTCAAATGAAACAACGGCACACGTGAGTTTTGAGTATACAGCGCATGATGACATGTCTGGAGCCTATATCTATGTCCTTAATGATTCCGGGGGAATCGTAAAACTTTTTACACTGCACCAGTTTTATGATTTTAAATCCGAATCTCAGAATTATGAAAACGCAAAAAAATGTCTTCTGGAACTGCTTATTAATGGGAGGTGTCCACTATGAATCTTGAAGAATTAAGACTTCTTCCAAAATGGGACATGGTCCTTGCAGTGAATGTGCTATTAGAGGAACTCAATAAACGTGATACACCGATTGTCGACTGGGAAAATCCAGATATGTTTATCGACCATCTTGAATATCATGCCGCTGATTCCATTCAGAACGGTAAGACGGTTCCGGGCATGGGAGATAAGTCAGACGCAATCTATTGTTTTTTTAAGCAGTTAAAGGAGCCAGCCTATGAGCGAGAGGATTCAGGAGATTCTGAGACTGATTGACGTACAGCTTGCTATTGTACCGGATAATCCGATAGAGGAATCATATAAGGCAAGAACGTTGGCAAGTTATGTACAGACTTTAAATGGGCTTTTAACGGCTCAGAAATCATATAAGGAGGAAGATAATGAGTGATTTTAAAATCCGTATTCCGGCAAGAAGGAAACAGCCGACAACCGGCAAGGACAATCCGGCTGCAAAAGTATCACCGGATGCTTACAACGCGTTGGTTGAAATCTATAACGAATCGACTTTATCTATGAAAGATATTGCAAGCTTGTTGATTATTGAGGGCAGCAAACATGTGGTTTATGACAAGGAGGAATAAAAGTGAATATATATGAGAAGTTAGGGATTATTCAGTCAAAACTGAAAGCCCCTAAAGGACAGTACAATTCCTTCGGAAAATACAAATACAGGAGCTGTGAGGATATTCTGGAGGCTGTAAAGCCACTTCTGACAGAAACCAAGACTGTGTTAAGCGTCACAGATCGGATGGAAGTTGTTGGTGACAGAATATATGTCAGGGCAGAAGCTCATCTGAACGACTGTGAAGATGCCGGAGAGATTACAACTGTTGCTTATGCAAGGGAAGAAGAGTCTAAGAAAGGTATGGATTCTTCACAGGTGACAGGTGCAGCTTCATCTTATGCTAGAAAATACGCTTTGAATGGACTGTTCTGCATTGATGATAACAAAGACAGCGATTCTACTAATACAGGAGAGAAAGAAAAAACATCCGGCAAAAAAGCGGGATCGGTAAAAGAAACCGAAATGATCAGTTCAGATAATGTTATGTCGATCAAGAATATCATCGACAAATATCCAGAGTCCAAGCTTATGGAACAAATTAAGACACGATTCAAGGTTGATGATATTAAATCATTGACAAAGGAAAAAGGGCTGAAATGTCTCAAGATGCTGATAGAGTATGATAAACAGCACACTGAAAAGGAGTGACAGCATGAATAAAGTAATCCTTACCGGAAGATTTACACGTGATCCGGAGATAAAATACACCAACGATGGAACATCTATCGCAAAATTTTCTATTGCGGTAAACAGAAGATTCGCGAAAGAGGGTTCTGATCAGAAAGCAGATTTTTTGAATTGCATCGCTTTTGGAAAGTCAGCAGAATTTATCGAGAAATATTTTTATAAAGGAATGAAAGCGGATTTATCCGGGAGGATCCAGACCGGCAGCTACACTAATCGTGATGGGCAGAAGGTATACACGACAGACATTGTTGTGGAAGAAATTGAGTTTGGTGAAAGCAAGGGTTCTAATCAGAGCCAGCAGAAGTCAGAGACACCACATCCAGAAACAGACTCGGACGGATTTATGAATATTCCAGATGGAATTGACGAGGAGATGCCGTTTAATTGATACAGATCGACAGCAGAGAACATCAAAAGGTTATTGATGACATTAAAAAAACATTTGATGCAGCAGGAGAAAAATGGTTTGTGTCAAAGCTTTACGTCGGGGACTATATGAATTATGACAACCCTCGACTGGTTGTTGACAGAAAGCAAAATCTTTCTGAATTATGCGGTAATGTATGTCAGCAGCATGAAAGATTCCGTGCTGAGATTATCCGGGCAAATGAAGCAGGAATAAAACTCGTGTTCCTGTGCGAGCATGGAAAAGGGGTTGAAGAGCTGGATGATGTTCTTTGGTGGGAGAATCCACGGGGAAAGAAAAGAGTTAAGAAAAATGGCATCTGGGTGGATCAAGAACAGAAAGTCATGCATGGAGACGTTTTATACAAGATTCTCTGCACAATGCAACGCAAATATGGTGTTGAATTTCTATTTTGCGACAAAAAAGACACCGGCAAAAGAATTTTGGAGATTCTGTCAAATGGATAAAGAAACAATTAAACAACAGAATAGCATGAGGGACGTTCTGAGCAGATATAGCATGGTTCCGAACAGAGCAGGGTTTATAAAATGCCCCTTTCATAGCGACGACCGTACTGCATCTATGAAAATCTACAAAGACAGCTATTATTGTTTCGGCTGTGGTGCAACAGGTGACATATTTACATTCGTTCAGAACATGGATAATTGCGATTTTAAGACAGCTTTTACCATACTTGGAGGAACTTACCAAAAGCCAAATTTCTCTTCCAGAATTGCAATATATCACCATCAGAAGCAGATGGAAATGCGACAGAAGGAAGAACAGAAGAAAAAGGCCGAGCTGCAAGAATGCTTGTCTGATATAGATTTCTACAGAGCTATCCTTGACAGAGTGAAACCATTGTCTGACGGATGGTGCGAAGCATGGAACAGGTTGCAACTTGCGCTATATCACCATGGATTCATAACAGGACTGGAAGAAGGTGATTAACACGTGGAAATGATAAACAAGCTCACAAAAGATTCTATTCTGGGAGAAGATGTGTTTGACGAGATATTTAGTCAGGAAGACGAGATATATAAGGCACGTCTTACGCTGACTCTTCTGGACAGAGCCAAGGAGCTTGGCGTAAAGAAAAAATTTGAAGATTTGCTTAAAGCCTACACGAAAGTACAGAAGCAGATGATCGAGAAAGAGAAAAACAATAGGACGTTGTCTATGCTGGACCAGTGGACTAATTTCTCTGATTGTGAATATGACAGAATGAAGTGTCTCAACTGGATAGCAGACGATGATGGAATTAGAATTTCAAACACAAATCCAGGATCGCCGGACATTATAGCCTGTTATCATCCCATTCTTCCAATAGAGCGAATGAAGAATCTGGAGACTGGAGAAGAACAGATAAAACTGATCTATAAGAGGAATAATAAATGGTCTGAGGTTATTGTACCAAAAACCATGGTTGCATCATCTACTAAAATCGTTGGTTTGTCTGCGCTTGGAATTTCAGTAACATCTGAGAATGCGAAGTTTCTTGTACGGTATCTGTCAGACGTTGAGAATGCAAATGACGATTATATCAACATTCAGTATTCTTCCAGCAAAATCGGGTGGATCAGGGATTATTTTCTTCCCTACGACAAGGATATTGTATTCGATGGAGATATGAGGTTCCGACAACTGTACGAAAGTATCAGTGTAGGTGGCAGCAGAACAGAATGGTATGAGCACGTGAAGAAGGTTCGTGCTACTGGAAGAATAGAGCCGAAAATCATGCTGGCTGCAAGCTTCGCTAGTATTCTGATCAAACTGGTCGGTGCCCTTCCATTTTTTGTAGACCTCTGGGGAGAAACTGAGGGTGGTAAGACCGTAACGCTTATGTTGGGGGCTTCCGTCTGGGCGAATCCGGGCGAATCAAGGTATATAGGAGACTTCAAAACGACAGATGTGGCTCTTGAAGCGAAATCTGATATGCTTAACAATCTTCCACTGATTTTGGATGATACTTCCAAAGTGTCTGCCAAGATTAGGGATAACTTCGAGGGTATTGTGTACGACCTGTGTTCCGGCAAAGGAAAAAGCCGTTCTAATAAGGAATTGGGCGTGAACCGGGAGAACCGCTGGCAGAACTGCATTCTGACCAATGGTGAGCGTCCACTTGCCGGATATGTCAGCCAAGGTGGAGCCATTAACCGAATTATTGAGGTTGAGTGTTCCGAAAAGATATTTGATGATCCACAGCTTACCGCAGATACCCTTAAAAAGAGCTATGGATATGCAGGAATCGACTTTGTGAACGCAGTCAAGGAAATGTCCATTGATGATATAAAAGCCCTACAAAAGCACTATCAGGGGCTTATACAGGACGATGACAAGATGCAGAAGCAGAGCATTTCGATGAGCATTATTCTGGCAGCAGATAAGATCGCAACAGATCAGCTATTCCATGATGGTCAGTACATTGGCATTGAGACAGCAAAGAGCCTTCTGACAGAGAAAGAGATGGTGTCTGAAAATGAGCGCGCTTACTGGTTTGTGGTTGACAAGATTGCTATGAACGGAATTAAGTTCAATGATAACCCAGATGTTAAGACAGAAAGATGGGGAGTTGTTGACAATGATCCGGTAGAGGAAACGTCAACCGCAATAATCTATAGCGCAGCGTTTGATGATTTGTGCAAAATTGGAAAATTCTCCAGAAAAGCATTCTTGTCATGGGCTGTTAAGAAGGGGCTTGTGGAAACCGACAGCAGAGGTTATCCGACCAAAGCGAAGAAACTGGACGGAATTGTTACCAAATGTGTGTTCTTGAAAATTGTAGATGAAATTCCAAAAGGATTCGTGAATTGCAATGATGATTTTGAGATTACGGACGATATTGTGTTTGATTGATAAACAATTCGTTCAAAAGGTAACCGGGTAACCTAGGTAACCTTTGATTCTGCATATATATATTTGAGTATTTATATACACATATTGAGTGTAAAAGTTCCCCTATATGAGAAAGTCAGGGTTACTCGGTTACTCGGTTACCATGCAGTAAAATCAATGGTTTGCGGATTTTTGAACGGTTACGTTTCGGTTACTATCGGTTACTTATATTATATACCTAATATATATAATATATAATAATTTTTAAAAATTAAAAGAGCGTATACAGTGTGCAGAATATTGTATACAAAAAAGGATGTGAGGAATTGAAGGTAGAAGCTAAAGATATTCCGATCATGCATAAGTTCATGCCGGAGTTTTGGATGACAATAAAAGAATTTTATGGAATCGAAGACGATGATGAATACTGGCATGCATTGACAGAAAGAGCAAACGAGCTTCGCGAAGTGTATCCAGACAGTCTGGTTGATTACCTAACAATGGCTTTTGTCAAATGGGCCGATGATACTCACAGAAAGGAGCGTGATAGAAATGCCATATAACACAGCAAGAAAGTACTACGAGGGTATTCAGACAAGGAAAGACGTATATCTGTATATCATCAAGTATCTGAAAGAACATGATTATCCGCCAAGTATTCCAGACATTGCAGCAGGATTAAGCATATCGAACCATACTGTACAGAATCATTTCAGTGAACTACTGGAATGCGGATTGCTTGAGACGGACAATCCTGGAACGCCACGAGCGTACCGGGTGACAGGATACAAGTTCAGAAAGGCGAAAGAAAAATGAGTAGTAAGTTAAAAGTCAAGAAAAAGACCAGATTCCCTGTTCAGACATCAAATCAGGCAGCTCAGGCGTTCGGACGGGCTATGCAGAATTGTCAGAGCCAGATTAAGGAAATGGAGCAGAAGTCTTATGAAGATGGGTTCACAGTCGGAGAAGATTGGAGCAATACGATCAATACCGTTACAACAATGATGGCTCTGAGACGCTTATATGGCTTTTCCACGAAGCGTTTACTCGCAGTCATACAAACTGCCAATGAGTACGTTAAGATGGCAAATAGGGGCGAAATGAGCGTTCTGAGCATGATACAGGACATTGAAGAGAACACAGATGTCAAATTTGACCAGATGAATAAGAATCTGGTTAAGAAGATGGGGGTTTAGCAAAGAGGTGAATTAAATGAACAGAATTCGTGCTCTGAGGGAAGCGAGCAGTATGCCTCAAAAAGAATTAGCGAACGCGATAGGAGTGCCGCAGTCTTTAGTGAGCTATTGGGAAAGAGAAGAGAGAACTCCGTCAGTAGTTAATGCGCAGAAACTTGCTGATTTTTTCGGAACGGAAATAAAAGATATATTTTCATAAAATGTTAAAAAGCACTGCACAATAGCGCGCCAGTTGCTTACGTGGGAAAAGGGAGGATGGAATGAAAAATAATAATTACGCTTCATTTTTCAAAACGAAACCTAAGAAAGTAGAGAGATACATTCGCTGTAGAAAATGTGGTGGAAACATGGAATGGGTAGAATACTATCCGCCTGAAATCAAATGCCCGAAGTGTGGATATACTGTATATCCTAAGCCTTATGAGCCAGATTGTACCAAACTGCCAGAAACATGGGAAAAATATTCTGAATTATACGAGAAAGCGAGAATGAAAATGAGCTTTATGTCGGAAGTAATACGGGAAGGATACGCAAATACATCATCTTCAGAAGCATTGAAAGAACAGTTCAATAAATTTTGTAATTGGTGTTGGGGGCATAGCTATGGAAACTGTGATATTTGCAGAAGAGAATACCATAAATTATACATTCCGTTAAGAATTGCAGAGAAGCAAAAAGAACTAGGATTACCAGTCACACGAAATAAGGAGGACACAAAATGAAATTCAAAAGTAACGCTAAGTATAACGAAGAACCAAAAACCGGGAGTATTTTCGCCTTGAAATACAATTCTTTAGGAATCGTTATCTACAAATACGTTGGTTGTGGAGATGCACTGTTTCTCAACTGCAGTACATTGGATATTCTCAACCACAATCTCGGAACAGAGGATTTTGAGGAAGCTGTCAGCAAAACGAAAGAAGTTGTCATGCGTGAAGTTAAGAAAATCAGAGAAGATGCTTACAGATTCTATTCAGATAATAACATTGAATTTGATAGATATTAAGGAGGACACAAAATGTTAATCAGAAGTCAGAATAAGATATCTCTGGTAAAGTTTGAGAATATTGTTATAAACATCAACAATATCAATGGTAAAGAAATTATTTGTTGGAGCCAGATGAATCCAGGAGAAGATGAGTATATTTCATTGGGTCATTATTCCACTAAAGCAAAAGCTATGAAAGTACTGGATATGATTCAGGAGGCTTACATGGATTACAAAACCGGTGAAATTATTGGCAGTGGGTTGGCAGGATCAGCATACACAGGAAGCTATGATACAAAAGAAAGTGTGGCGCATGGAATTGCTGTATTAAAAGGCTATGGAAATGAGATAAGAAAATCAATCCTGTTTCAGATGCCAGCGGATAGCGAGGTGGAAGTATGAAGTATAAATGCGTGAAAGCATTCACGTTAGATACATACGATGATGATGGATTTTACGTTGACGGATTCATGGAAATTGAGGTAGGCGAAGTTTACGAAGTAGGAAATGAAAATATTATCGATGGAGAAATTCATCTTGACGGAGTAAATGTTAACAGATGGATTGAAATATCAAAAGAAACTTTAGAAAAGTGTTTTGTAGAGGTGAAAGAATGAGTCATATCAAAGACAGATTATCAGATTATCATGATTTCATGAAGAAACTTGTGGATGACCACCAGATGGTTTTAGCAAGTGATGTTCTGGAAATGATAGAACAGATTAAGGATGATCTGGAACAGGACGAGAAAGAAAATGGTTGGATTCCAGTCAGTGAGAGATTACCGGAAGATGGAACATATATCACTACCCTTGACGGCGAGCTTGTCGGACAGGAAGAACCATTCACGGGAATGTGCGGTATCGAAAATGGAAAATGGGATGATGAAGACTGTGTTATTGCCTGGATGCCACTTCCAGAACCATATAAGGAGGACTGAATGGGATATTGCAAATTAGACTGCCCGGATGGTGAAACAGAATGCTGTATTTGCTGTGATAAGCAAGGCGGTTGTGATAACCGGTGCGACATGATGGACAGTTATGAATATGCAGAAGATTGTGAAGACTATGTTAAGGAGGATGAGCCATGATTGCATTATTATGTGGCATATTTATCGGACTTAATGTCGGCGCATGGGGAGTGATTATGCTCGCCATATTGTACGACAAACACCACCCAGACGAATAGAAAGGAGAAACGGTATGCTGACAAGGAATAAGAAGCTGAAAGACTACGGTATTCCGGCTGAGGATATTGAAAAACTGAATACGATGCTGAAAGACTTCCCGGCAGAGTACGGATACCTGCTTTCCAGTGCTGCCTTGTCAGCTTGCCCGAAAAACACGGTGATAGCGGATATGGTTATTGAGAATATCCTACACCGGAAAAGCTACAGGAAAATCAGCAAAGAAAGATATATCCCGATGAATCCGAAAGACTTCTACGGATACAGGCGCAAGACCGTCGCTGTACTGTATGAGAGGATGCGGCTGTTGGGAGTGTGGGAGGAGGAATAAAAAAAATGTGTCTTGTATGGTTGGCGATTATATTTATTTGTTGGATTTTAGGTGCAAAAATATCAGATATTAATGTTGCAATGATAGCAATATTCTATATTGGCGATTGTATTTCTGACCTTGCAAAAGCAATTGAGAAGAGGAGTGAAAAATGAAATTAATTGATTTAATAGCAGCAATTGACGACGATCCTGAAAGCGATATAAAAATTCAGATATGTCACCCTGGAAGAAGCTGGGAGGATTACGATACATTCAATGCCGGTTCAAAGCTGCTGAAACCATTTTACGATTTAGAAATAAGCTGCCTTTCGGCAATAGAAACAGATGTGATCAGAGTTGATTTGGATTTTGACAAGAAAGAAGGTAAAACAGATGAGTAGACTGATTTATGCAGACGAATTAATTAAATACATCAAAATTTGGGAAATTGGTACAAGTATTAGTTCCGACCAGAAGGAGTTTATTGATTGTGTTAACAGACAGCCGACAGTCTTTGACGTGGACAAGGTTGTGGAGCAGATTAAGCATAGAAGAGCAAATTTTGATTGTAAATCATGTAAATACAATGATGATGAAAAAAAACAGTATGCAGTGAAGATTGTTCAGATGCACTTATTGATGATTTGATCAAAATCGTGAATGAGGGTGGGGTTGAATGAGAGAAATTCTTTTCAAGGCAAAGTGGATTGATAATGGCGAATGGATAGAAGGAAACCTCATAGATCTAGATAGTGACAGCGGATATTGTTATATCGTTGCGCCATATAGAAAAGCGAGTGCATTGCCAATCAACTTTTTGATAACAGGCAGAATGGAATTGGTTGATTCAAAAACCCTCTGCCAGTTCACGGGACTTTACGACAAAAACGGGAATAAGATTTGGGAAAATGATATTATCAAATATCATTTCGGAGAAATCTATGCTCCAATCAAATATGGATGTTATCAAAATTGTTTTGATGCTCAGAAAACAGAACATGTCGGATTCTATGTAGATTGGACGGGAGACGAATACCTTAGAAAAGATCTAGGGTATTGGATTGACATGGTATACGCTATGCCAGTTGGAAATATTTTCGACAATCCAGAATTATTGCAGGAGGAATTAAATGGATAAATCAGTATTAGTTATGAATACACCGGAAAATTGTAAATCGTGCATACATATTAGTACATTCCGTGCTTTTTGCAGAATAAATTGCAAAGATATTAGGAACGTAAGCACTAAGCCTGATTGGTGTCCACTTATGGACTTGCCAAGAAAGACAATGGAGATTATCCGGCTAATACATTTGATGCAGGATTTGTAGAGGGTTGGAATCAGTGTATTGATGAAATTACAGGAGGTGAAGTAGATGATTGATTTAACTGGGAAAAGAGTATTTGTAAAGGCTCAGGAAGAATATTTGAGTGTTCTGAAAATAGCAAAGTTTCAGGGGTTCACATGGGCGAGAGAAAACCATTTAGACCCTATCGAAATTCCGTTTCCAAACATATTGAATTTTAATGACAGCAAGATTGTTACTTACAGCTATAATGAAAAGACATTGTATGAAGCATCTGAAATCGTTAAAGATGAAGAAAAACTCAATGAAGCAATAGCTCACGTTAAGTATTTTGCGAATAACAAAGACAGGATGTCATTAACAGATAAAGTTGTTGAATCAATGTTATTACTTGCAGATACTGTAGAAAGTCAGATGGAAGAGGTGAAGTAGATGATAAAAATTAGCAAAATTGCCTTTGAAGCATTAAGAGATACGGACGGAAATGCTTCAATGAAACCAGGGGAATGGTGGAGAAGAAATAAACTGGCATGTATTTGGTGTATATTGTGTATGCTGGCAGAGATTCCGATAGTAATATTAAGATTTGTACTTATGACAATTTGTTTTATTCCGCATAAAATTTATGAGCATTTAGAAGATATGTCTTTTTAAGAGGTGAAGTAATTGGAGAGATTAACAGAAAGATATGATATTACACCAGACGGAGAATCAGATGTCTGGGTTAAGCAGCACGATTACATTTCAGCGGCGCGAAAGCTTTGTGATTACGAAGACTTAGAAGAACAGGGGTTGCTTGTGAGATTACCGTGTAAAGAAGCGTATTCACGATCAGGAGATTTCCAAAAATTAGAAACTATTGAACTTAATGAGAATAGGAGAATTAATATGAAACCAGAAGAAGCATTAAAAGAATTAAGCTACGATGACACAGCCTATGGCGGTAACTGCACTTACGAAGTCAGAAAAGCTGCAATTGACGCGTTAGAAAAACAGATTCCAAAAGAACCTAAATACAAAAAGCAGCTGAGAGATTTCTTCGGGGTGGCAACCGTAGTCAAAGGTGATTGTCCGCGCTGCGGAAAAGCAGAGATCTATTCGAATGCAAATTATTGTCCTGATTGTGGACAAAAATTAGATTGGGGAGGAAGTGAAAAGCCGTGCCAGGCAAACTTGCACCAGAAATAACACCGCAGCTCGCTATATCAGCATTCGCAGTACTGCATCAATATTGTAGCTCAATCAGTCCACATGACTGCATCAGATGCACATTTTACGAACATTGCCCGGAGTGTTTCATGGGGTGCCCGGGAGATCAGGGCGAGGTAATCAGAAAATTACAAAGCTACGAATAAAATTAGAGAGTCGGTATTTACCGGCTCTTTTTAGTGCAAAATTCCTCAAACATGTACCACAACTTTTCTACTGACCTGTGATAGAATATACTCAGAAGTGTTACTATGGGATTTTATAGCCAGAAACGAGGTGATGATATGGCGAACTTAAAAGCAGCTACGCGAAAACTTCAAAAAGCCATACTATCCACCGGATTAATTATAAAAATTGGAACATCGCAATTCTATAGTCATGAACAGGAACGATTAATAACAGTAACAATCATATCAACACCGGTATTCAGGCCTACAAAACGTGGATATTGGAAAGACTGCGATTATGAAATACTTCGAACTGCATCCCAGTATGATGTGGTCATATGCCTAAAGGAGATATGGGAGGCGGTCAGAAAATGAGGATAGACAGAGGTGATTAGATGGACTTAACGCCTAAGCAGAAAGCGTTTGCAGATGAATATATAAAGAATGGTGGGAATGCATCTGATGCCGCAAGGAAAGCCGGATACGCCGAGAAAAGCGTTAGAGTAACAGGAACTCAGAACCTAACAAACCCTAACATTTCCGCGTATATAGCCGAAAAACAGTCTCTCATCGAAAAACAAAAAGGAACTGACATTATGTCTCTGGCTGAGATCCAGCAACGCCGTTCCATGATTGCAAGAGGTGAGCTGACGGACTCTTTCGGATTTGCACCGGACTTCTCTGATCAGCTGAAATCTATGAATGATCTGGAAAAAACGCTTGCTATAAAAGAAGCTAGAGAAGAGCAGCGGAAAGCAGAAGAAAAAGCTAGATTGCAAGGCAAGTATCATATCGACCTGAATATTGTCCCGGATGTATTTCATAAAATGATTAGAGACATCCGAGCAAAGAAACACAGCGAATATATTCTTCCGGGTGGACGAGGTTCCATGAAGTCCTCAACCATATCTCTGATTATACCGGAACTTCTGAAGAATAATCCGAACATGCACGCTCTGATACTGCGAAAAGTTGGAAACACTATTAAAGATTCTGTTTATGCTCAGATGAAATGGGCTATTGACAAATTAGATCTAAATGAGGAATTTGTTTGCAAGGTATCTCCGATGGAGATCACATACAAGCCGACTGGTCAGAAGATTTATTTTCGCGGCGCTGACGATCCATTAAAGATTAAGTCCATTAAGCCAGAGTTTGGGTATATCGGCATAGTCTGGTTTGAGGAGTTAGATCAGTTCGCCGGTCCTGAAGAAATCCGAAATATTCAACAGTCTGCTATTCGTGGCGGAAATGAAGCATATAAATTTAAATCGTTCAATCCACCTAGGAGCAAGAATAACTGGGCGAATGAGTACACGGCAGAAGCAGAAGAAAAAGATGATAGCGCACTGGTTGTGCATAGCACATATCTCGATCTTGATATTGAGCAGGAATGGCTTGGAGATATATTCCTTGCAGATGCCGAACATCTAAAAGAAATAAACCCGGATGCTTACGACAATGAGTACCTTGGTCATGCGAACGGAAATGGCGGAAATATCTTTGAGTACATCGAAGAAAGAACTATCACAGACGAAGAAATCAGCCACTTTGACAGAATCTATCAGGGTAATGACTGGGGATGGTTCCCGGATCCATATGGATTTATCCGATTATATTATGATTCCGCCAGAGAAACAATATACTTCATTGACGAAATATACGAGAATAAGAAATCAAATGAATGGACCGCAAAAGAAATTAAACGGCGCGGCTACGATGATTACACAATTACAAGTGATAGTGCAGAGCCTAAGTCAGTAAATGATTACAGAGATTTTGGACTACCTGCTAGACCGGCGATTAAAGGACCGGGAAGCATTGAATACTCAATGAAGTGGCTGCAAAGAAGAAAGCTTGTGTTTGACCCTGCCAGAACTCCAAATGCAAGAAAAGAGTTTAAAAAGTATGAATATGAGCGAGACAAAGACGGGAATATTATCAGTGGCTATCCGGATAAGGATAATCATTTAATCGATGCAACCAGATACGCCACAGAGTCAATGTGGACCAGAAGGGGGAACAGTGCATAATGAGCAGAATAGGAACAGAACTACCAAAGGAGTACTCGGATAGATTTGACAAGTTACGTCAGAATCGAGTAGAAGTTAGCTTTTACAAATACGGCACAGCGGCAGACAACTTTGGAATGAGATTAGTAGATGCACTTGAATCACACAATATGTGCGTCAAGAAATATAAAGAAACTGGAAACACGGAATATCTTTGTGATGCAGCGAATTATCTTATGTTTGAATTTATGTATCCACAGGTTCCGAATGCATTTTTCAAAGCAACAGACAGTGGAGAGAGCGCCGGAGTTGCCGGAACACCAATAAATCAGTTAAAAGAAAAATGGTGACACTAAATGGGACTTATAACAACACTAAAAAGGTGGTTTAACATGATTTTCAAAAAACAGGCCGAAGAGGATTTCAACATCCAGGCAGCAGAATTTCCAGAGATGGAATCTCTGATTAACCGGTGCGCGAACATCTACAGGGGCGTGCCGGAATGGTTAGATGATAAGAACAATATCAAAACAATTAATTTCGCGAAATCTGTCTGCTCAGAAACAGCTCGGCTCGCAACACTGGCAATCGGCATTCAGATAGATGGTTCTGCAAGGGCAACGTGGCTACAGGAACAGATTGACAAGGTATATTTCCAGATACGGCACTGGGTAGAATATGGCTGTGCCTATGGAACAGTGTTTGTTAAGCCAAACGGCGAGAGCCTTGACGTGTTTACTCCGGCAGATGTGATGATAGTTGATTACGACAATCAGGAGATTAAAGGAATTATATTTAAGGACTCTTATACTGTTGGTAGAAAGTACTACACAAGGCTTGAATATCACAGGTTTGTTGAGACCACCGTGGATGGTGTGACAACCTATCCGTACTACGTTTCTAACAGAGCCTATGTATCAAAGTCCCCTCAGAGTATCGGTGATAAAATCGACCTCAAGCAAACCAAATGGGCTGACCTCATGGCAGATACGCCGCCGATTCTTAAAGCAAACGGGGAGAAACTGGACGGAGCTTTGTACGGAGTCTTGAGAACGCCACAGGCTAACAATGTGGATATTAGTACGCCACTTGGTTTACCGATATTTGCCGAAGCTATTGAGGAGCTGAAAGACCTCGACATTGCATACAGCCGTAATGCCGGAGAAATTTTTGATTCTCAGAAGATTGTTCTGGCAGATGATAGACTGCTGATGCCGAGCGGCACGCCTGTATCAGCTATGTCACCACAGGGCATGAAGAACAGACGAAACGAGATGAACTTACCACACTTTGTCAAGAACGTATTCGGACAGGACGAAAAAGAGTTCTATCAAGAAATCAATCCAGTTCTCAACACGGATACCCGTATAAGCGGCATAAATGCCCTTTTAAGCCAGTTAGGATATAAGATTGGATTCTCTAACGGCTACTTCGTATTTAACGAATCTAGCGGCATTCAGACAGCTACAGGAGTAGAAGCAGAACAGCAGAGGACAGTCCAGTTCATCAAAGACGTTCGAGACAAACTGGAATCCTGTCTGGACGAAGTTATTTACGCATTGAACGTTTATGCTGACCTGTATGGACTTGCACCTGTCGGAGCTTACGAGACCAATTATGATTTCGGAGATATTCTGTATGTACGTGAAAACGACCGTGTAAGATGGTGGCAGTATGTAACTACTGGAAAGGTTCCGGCATGGCTGTATTTCGTGAAATTCGAGGGAATGACGCCTGATGAAGCAAAAGCAATGGTCAAAGAAGCCGAGCCAAAGGAACCAACATTATTCGGAGAGGAGTAGAAAGATGGCAGATAAACCAGTAACAAGGGAAGAAAAATATCTTGCGTATTTGACGGGTGATTATACGGGCGAACTCCCGAAGCCCATCACGCGAAAAGAAAAGTATCTGTATGAATTGTGCTTAAAGGGAATGGGCGGTGAAATCTCGCCGGAAGAAATCAAAGCCGCAGTAAATGAGTACCTTGAGAAGAATCCGGTCAAGCCCGGTGCCACCACAGAACAGGCACAGCAGATCGAGCAGAACAAGACGGATATTGCCTCACTGAAGAAAATCACTGAGAACCAGTCACGAAGTATCACTAATATTCAGTCAGCAATCAAGGAACTCAATAAGAAAATGTCAATCGACACTTACGACGAACTGGCAGAAGCTTTGGTATCTGGAAAGATTGAGGACTACGTGAACGTAGGCGACGAACTGATGGTCAATCGGATTAAGACCCTGTCTATTACATCGAACAACGGAAATTTATCCTTTGAAGTATCCGACGAGCAGAAATTTATCCGCAAAGTTGGAAGGATTGACGATGATACCTATGTGTTTGAGTACCGGGGAGACTCATGGATGTACCTGGAAGAATCTATAAATACAAGTGATTTTGGTTTCACTGTTAACGGCACACCGTCCGATACAGACCTGATCTATGTGAAAATGAACTACGAACAGGTATCGCACACGTTCGTTGATTTTGACCCAACAGGCGAAAATGTAACTCACCCGAAAGACCCGGATGTAAAGCATTTTGCCATAATTGAGCAGACTTATATTCCAGATACGTTTAATTTCGACTATCCAGAGTCTGCTCTTTGCATCACTCCGGGATACACGCTTCCAAAAAGGAAATATTATATATACAACACCGCAAATGCTACGTCCGACTGGTGGTGCAACTATAAGCGATTATATTATGTATTCGAAATTTTGAACGACATTATCGCAACAGAGGACACAGGTGACATACAGTTGCAGTTCTACGCTAGAGGAAATCGAGAAGAAACCGGAGATGCAAGAGGTACGTATGAGTTGACCTGTAAACCATATTGCTGTGCTACAAATGCTCTCTATAATTCAGACACAGTTAAATTCGTAGGGCAGGTTGCACAGCCCGGAGAAGAATATACAGACATTAGAACAGTTGAGAATTTCACGGACAACCAGTCAATGGATTCTGTTGGAATCATATACAACAATCTTGGTCATGTATGCTACGGAAACAATGAATGGAACGTATCAAATCTGAGACAGCGCATGAACAGCAATGAAAAGAGCATGAATCCTGTCCGTATGCACAAGAACGATGTGTCAAACGGAATGCCTGGTGCAAAAGGCTTCATGTGGGGACTTGATCCAAGATTCATAAATCTAATCAAACCGTGCATTGTATCTCTGGAACACGGTATGAATGACGAATTTACAAGATATCAGCTGTATACCTGTGAAGATGTCGCAACATTGCTCAGCATGAAAGAAATGTCATTCGACATGCAGACGGATGAAGGACAGATTACGAAACTTTATGGCACATATACAAATAACCAGCTTACCAATGGCGCTATTGCATCACGCGCTAAAGCTCGTCAGGCAGGTGGAACTCCACAGGATTATAGGTGGAGCCGCTCTGCGACCGCCAGCAACTCGGACATCGCGAGGCTTGTGGCTCCGTCTGGTGCGAGCGGTGGCAGTTGTGCGAGCAATGGCCACCGCTTCGCTCCCGCTTACATAATTGGCGTAGCCGACCATCGAGAATCAACTAAATCGGTGGAAGCGTGAGCTTCTGCCATGTGAGAGGTAGCAAATGCAATTAAAAGAGAAACGTACTCCTACAAATGTCGAATTGGACGCATACAACAAATTACTGAAATTAACAGATTACTCCATGAGCGTATGCAAGCCCAAACAAAAGAGAGATAAAAATGGTGTCCTACATGATAACAACCACCATGTTCCACAGAGGTATAGCCAGATAGGTGAATTTATCGTAAAGACTTTGATAGGTATAGGAGCCATAGTTCTTGAAGCAAACGGATATTATGTAGGAAACAACCTGAATAGAGAAGAAAGGATGATGAATTTTAATGAGCGGATAAGATTGCAAAGAGTGACAATCGCTCAGACATACCGGATAGAGCATTGCATCAGGGTGCTGCATTTCCACAAACCATTTGCAGACTCGACAATCTCATACTGGATATATCTGTTAACAGAGAGCAGAAAAAGTCTGGTCTCATGGAAAGATTCAACTGCCCGTAAAAGAGCGGAAATCAAATAAAATCATGGGGGTATATGTTGTATATTCCTCCGGGTGGAGCCGCTCTGCGAACGCCAACAACTCGAACAACGCGAGGCTTGTGGCTCCGTCTGGTGCGAACGATAACAATAATGCGAACAATGGCAACCACTTCGCTCCCGATTACGGTGCGTTAACTTTATGCAACGTAATATTTTATAGAAGTAGTCCTAGAAAGGAAGAAACTATGCATGGTAATGCAACTGTAAGGAACGTATATCCCGGTGAAAACCAAACAGAAACCGCGGTACAAGAGACCGTGTGTAAATTTACAAATTTGCTTCTGGCAGAACAAAGATGCCACAGAAGCGTCGGATACAAGAACTCTGTATCCAGATTTCATATGCATGTCTTAAGTAAGACGTATGAACTCCACCGCTCTCTGATGGGCGGAAAATATCATACGCAGAAAGGCGAGAAGTTTGAAATCTTTGATCCTAAATACAGGATTGTAACATCAACAAAATATATAGATAGAATCCCACAGGCAAGTTTCGTGGTGAACTTCATGTACGTAGACGTAATTCCAAATCTGATAAGCAATAATTTTGCATGTATAAAAGGAAAAGGCGTAGACAATGCAAGAGAAGCCTTTAAAAATATTCTGAGGAATGCACGCATGGATGATTATTGTATATGCGCAGACCTGAAAGGATATTTCGATTCAATCATACATGAAGATTTGTTAAAAGAGATGAACCAGTATATATCTGATTCATGGGCTTTTAAGTATTATGCAGATGTAATTAATTCAAACGGTCAGCAGACGGGCATTGGTCTTGGAAGTGAGATTAATCAGCTTTCGGCAGTATCGTTTCTAAACAAACTCGATCATCTGCTCGATAATGGCTCGTATGAGAGATATATGGACGATTTCAGATACATCGGAACAAAAAGTGAATGTGAGCAGATATTAAAATTGATAGAAAGTGAATGCGAAAGATTGCATTTAAAATTGTCAAAGAATAAAACTTACATTCAGCCTGTAAAGAATCCAATAAAGTTTCTCGGATTTACTTTTCTAAAGCATCCAACTGGCAAGATCACGATGAAAAGAATCAAAAGCAAGTTGAATAACGAGAAGCGTAAACTAAGAAGAATGAAAAAATCAAAGGTTGCCTTCCAGCAGGTACTGGAACATTATGAATGTGTCAGAGCGGCTATGAATAAAGGAAGCCGTTCTGGAGTTGTTAAGTTAGACAGATACTTTAATAAGTTGTTCGGAAAGGAGCTGGAAGATTATGTTAATCAAAAAAAATAATATAACAGAAAAAATGAAAACAGACACCGCATTATCATCAAAGCTGACAATAGATGAAGTTCAGGATGCGTTAATCGAACTGGCATCCATGATATCTGATCAGGATGATGCGCTGGTGGAACTCGCAGGAATCATAGCAGAAGAATAAGGAGAATGTGATTATGAAGATTAATCCAATGGCAAAAATCTACAAGAATAGAATCAAAGACGGAATCATGACAATTGATGAAGTCCCGGAAAGATGGAGAGAAGCAACAATGGAGTTGTTGAAGGAAGAAGAAAAGCACGGTGAAATTGCAAACAATCAGTAAAAAAACCAAAACATGTACCACGACTTTTGCAGAAAGAGGTGATATACTATACTTAGTCCAGAATATTTACGCCAAATCACAGAGGGCAGTGAACAGATTGCCGAAGAACTGCATCAGTATATCATCTCTGAGATCGTGTCGAGAATGATGGCAAGAATCGGCAGAGGTGAGGACTATATCCTGACCAATGCCGATGCGTGGAGAATCAGAACATTGCAGGAGTCTGGTGAACTGCTAGAGGACATACTGGCAGAATTATCCAGATATACTAAACGTGAACAGCAAGAACTTCTTGAAGCGTTTGAAGATGCAGGCATCACTGCAATGGATTACGATGACAAGATATACAAGGCGGCAGGATTAAGTCCTATACCACTCGAACAGTCACCGGCTATGATAAGACTCATGGAGCGAAATATGAATTACTGCTTGGGTGACTGGAAGAACTTCACACGAACGACTGCAAGTGCCGCTCAGAGACTGTATATCGAGCAATGTAACCTTGCATATAACCATGTGATGACTGGAGCGATTGGATATACGCAAGCTATCAAAGAGGCGGTTAATAATGTTGTGAGCGATGGTGTGTATGTCGAGTACATAAGCAAAGAGACAGGAAAGAAAAGACGTGACACTATCGAAACAGCGGTAGCACGTTCTGTCAGAACCGGCGTGGCTCAGGCTACGGGAGATATATCCCTCAAACGTATGGAAGAAATGGACTGGGATTTGATTCTGGTCAGCGCACACATAGGAGCCAGAACAGGTGACGGCGGCGAGAATCCGGGAAATCACTCATGGTGGCAAGGCAAGATATACTCTCGTTCTGGAAAGAGTAAGAAATTTCCACCATTCTCGTTGACTGGATATGGAACGGCAAGTGGACTGTCAGGAGTCAATTGCCGGCATAGTTTTGGGGCCAGTGATGGGGAATTTAATCCTTATGCGGAACTATCAGCACAGGACACGGCCAACAAAGGAAAGCAGTACGAAAAAGAACAGCGGCAACGTACTTATGAGCGAAGAATCCGAAAGACGAAAAGAGAGGTTCTTGGGCTGCAAGCAGGAGTTGACAATGCACCGAATGAAAAGGCGAAATTTGCACTCCAACAAGACCTTGACCGGAAGTCTTATCTCTTGCAGAAACAAAACGCTGCATACAAGGATTACTGCAGGCAGAACGACCTAAGAGAACTGCAAGACCGGCTCATGATAGCGAAGTGGAACCGTCAGAACGCCGCGAAAGCCAGAGGAGCGGCAAAGAGATATAAAACAGCAAAGGGGATTGACTGATGGATAGATGGGAATATTACAATCCGAATCCTGCTGGGAATCGAGTCGGAGATTGTGCTGTCCGGGCGATATGTAAAGCAACAGGTTTTGACTGGGAAACGGTATTCGCCGGATTAATGATACAGGCATGTGCTCTGTCAGATATGCCAAGTGCGAATTATGTCTGGGGTGCATATCTCTATAAACATGAGTACAGACGCAAACTGATTGAACAGTCAGAACGATATATCTATACAGTCAACGACTTTTGCACAGATCATCCAATAGGCACATACATCCTCTGCATAGATGGTCATGTGGTGACAGTACAAGACGGTAAATATTACGATACATGGGATAGCGGTAATGAAATCCCGGTATATTACTGGGAAAAGGAGAATAAATGAGCATATCAGAATTTGTACAGATTTTTCTCTCTATCTGCGGAGGGGTGTCCATTGTCGGAGGTGCAGCAGCTGTAATCTTTAAGTGGATTACACCGGCATTCCGGCTTAACAAACGAGTGGAGAGATTGGAAGAACATGACAAACGAGATTACGAGAGCCTCCAGAGGATTGCAGAGCGTGATTCATTAATTCTGGAAGTGTTATCGACTATGCTGGATAGCCAAATCAGTGGGAACAATGTCGAGGAGTTAAAAAAAACAAAACAGAAGCTCACGGAATATCTTGCACAGAATCAACGTTAATTGCATTAATAAGGGGTATGCTCATGAAATTATATGTGTTCACTAAGAAAGATATAGACAGGTTCTTGGCAGAGTGTAATTTTACACCGGACGAAGAAAGACTGTTCCGGTTGAGATGTCAGGAACGCACTCTTGAATACTGCGCTGAACAGATGAACGTGAGTATATCCACGGCGAAACGATTGAGTCGACGGGTGAACAATAAAATAATTAAAGTGTGCTGATACTTTTTAGGCACTAATTAGAGCCAGAAACGAACTGTTTCCGGTTCTTTTTTTATGCAAAAATATAGCTATAGAAAGTCATAGAGTAAGTCATAGGAGGTGCGCGAGATGGCATTATATAACAATCCTTATCAATATAGTTTTGGCGTCCCGGGGCAAATGAATCAGTTCCAGCAGCAACCTGTCCAGATGCCAACTCAACCAGTGCAGCAACCACAGCAGAACAACAATGGTATCCTGTGGGTGTCTGGAGAAGTAGGCGCAAAATCCTATCTGGTCGCACCCGGCACAAGCGTCCTGCTGATGGACAGTGAGAGTGAAAAATTCTTTATAAAATCCACTGACGTTTCCGGTATGCCACAGCCATTACGAACGTTTGAATACCACGAGGTAGGCACTCAGATGCCACCTAAACAGCCTACTCAGAATATGGACAGTAAATACGTCACCAGACAGGAATACGACGATTTAAAAGCCAAATGCGACGCTATAGTAAGTCGATTAAATTCTTTTTCTGAACCTGTTAGGGCTAATACCGTACAGGAATCAGCAGTCAAGGGAGGAAATGCAGATGAGTAATCCATTATTTAACGCTCTTGGCGGTGGGATGCCGCAGGGAAATGGACCAATGCAGATGATACAGCAGTTTATGCAGTTTAAGCAGAATTTTAAAGGAGACCCGAAAGCAGAAGTCGAGAAGATGTTACAGTCTGGACGGATTTCCCAACAGCAACTTAATCAGGTCCAGCAGATGGCAGGACAATTCCAACACATATTGAAAGGAATGAAATAGTACATTACAATCTGGCCAGATTGATGTAAATACACAAAAAGGAGATTATATTATGGATGGAAATTATAGCTTAGCAGATATTGCCGCTGCTACTGGAAACGGTAGAAATAATGACGGCATGTTTGGTGGGGATGGTAGCTGGTGGATTATTGTTTTATTCATTTTTGCTTTCTTCGGATGGGGAAACAATGGATGGGGCAATAATGGCAACGGCGGCGGATATGCAGCCACAGCAGCTACTCAGGCAGATATCCAGAGAGGATTTGACAATTCCGCAGTAATCAGTAAACTTGACGGAATCAGCAACGGTCTCTGTGATGGATTCTATGCAATGAACAACGGTATGCTTACCGGATTTAATGGAATCAACACCAACATCATGCAGACTGGCTTCGGCATCCAGCAGGCTATTAACGCTGACACTGTAGCAAATATGCAGAATGCCAATGCACTCCAGGCACAGCTTGCAAACTGCTGCTGCGAAACCAGAGAAGCAATCCAGGGCATAAACTACAACATGGCACAGAATACCTGTGCATTGCAGAACACCATGAACAACAACACTAGAGACATTATCGACAGCCAGAACGCCGGAACAAGGGCAATCCTTGATTACCTATGCAACGAGAAGATTTCCAACTTACAGGCTGAAAATAACGACCTCAGACGTGCTGCTTCTCAGGATCGCCAGAGCGCACTTCTCACAACTGCAATGGCTTCACAGACACAGCAGCTTATTAATGCGATTAATCCGGCACCGATTCCGGCATATCAGGTTCCTAACCCGAACACATATTACGGATGTGGATGCAACGCTGGATGCAATTGCTGATAACTTCATATCGAGAGTATCTTTCGGTTAATTCGAATGTCGGCTTATGCCGTATTACACAGAGGGGCAGGCTGAGACCTGTCCTTTTGTGATATGAAAGGAGTATTTTTATGGCAGAATTTACAAATGTAGCTGCTCAGACTGTAGCAGCAAATGGAAACGTAGTATTTTCAAACACAGCAGTTAAAGGCTCTAACTGTATTCAGCACAGAGAGGGAAGTGGAATTATTACACTGAGAGGTTTAACCAATCAGTGTAAAGCTAGATTCTTCGTGGATTTCTCTGGTAATATCGCAATTCCAACGGGCGGTACTGTCGGAGCTATTTCTCTGGCTATTGCAATCTCTGGCGAACCTGTATTATCTTCACAGATGATCTCCACACCGGCAGCAGTAGACCAGTATAACAATGTGTCCTCTGGCATCTATATTGATGTACCTCGCGGATGTTGCGTTAATATCGCAGTAGAAAACACAAGCGATCAGGCCGTTTCTGTTGTGAACGCAAATATTGTTGTGACCAGAGAAGCGTAGGAGGTGTGATTATGAGAGATATTAAAGACTTATGCGCAAGAATCGAAGATGAGCTGTCTAAAATTGCTGATAATGGGCTGAACACCGGAAATCTGGAAATGACATATAAGCTGATTGATATGTACAAGGATATCAAGAATACGTATTATTGGGACAAAAAAGTGGAATATTACAACACTGTCCTTGATGAGATGCGTGGCGGCTACAATGACGATTACAGCGAACGTGGAAGAAAGCGTGACAGCATGGGGAGATACAGCTCAAGTGACGGCAGAATGATGCCGGATTACGACCGTGGTAGTTCTTATGCCAGACGGGGCGAGCATTATGTTAGAGGACATTACAGCCGCTCTGATGGGCGAGATGCTTATGACGACTACATGACGCAGAAACAGAGCTATCGTTCCGGCAAATCTGAGGACTGCAAAAGAAAGATGCTCGCCGCTCTGGAAGAACATCTGGACGAACTCACAACAGAAATGAGCGATATGTCAAAGGATGCAGAGTGCCGAGAGGAACGTGATCTTGTTAAAAGATACGTGGAAAAGCTCCGGGATATGCTCTAATTGGCTAAAACATGTACCACAACTTTTTCGAGGTTCTGTGGTACAATGTATTCATGAGGAAGATTCGTAAGTGGCTGCAACCACTTGACATAGATATTTTTCATTGGTTCCTCCTTTCTTGGGTGCGTGTCCTTAATAGAAAATGCAGTGGCCGGATTGACACATAAGATGCATGAGGTTGAAAAGCGGACGCAATTTCCGACACGTACCATTGCCGCTAGTGTATGGCAGCATACCTCCTTGTGAGCATATAACTGAACAGTGGAACTCAGCCCGTGCAGAGGTGCACGACCGTATAGGCGGTGTTGACGTAGCCCGAAACGTCTCGTGTTTAGGCATAGCACGTTAAATACCTTGCTAACCCGGGAATCCGGGTTATGTGGAATGTACGCTAGTGGAAAACTGACAGAGTCGCTCTCTGGTCTCCGGTTCGATTCCGGGCATTCCATTATAGGTTTATCCTTATCCTGTGGACTGGAATTTAATCCAAATAGTCCCGAAAAGGTGTCTTCTGGGAAAGTGGCAACGATTGGCGGTGTTGCGGTGGACTGCAAATCCGTCCCCTCGTGGTAAACATTGTAGGTTCAATTCCTATCTTTCCCATTACCTTGCCAGTGGTCTAACTGGCTTAATCCACTTACCTGCGGCGGCAGGTCAATAAACACGACCAGGAGGATGTATATGCAGAAACTTATTGACACATTAAAATCATTTGGAATCGAAATCCCGGAGGACAAACAGGCAGATGTGAAGAAAGCACTCTCTGAGCATTATAAGAACGCAAAGGAAGTAGCAAAAACCCTGTCAAAAGTCGAGGGAGAACGTGATGACTGGAAAGAACGTGCTGAGACAGCAGAAGAAACCTTAAAAGGTTTTGACGGTATCGACCCGGCAAATATCCAGACCGAACTTGCTGGATGGAAGAAAAAAGCCGAGGATGCGGAGATAGAATTCAATGCAAAAATCTACGAAAGAGATTTTGACGATGCTCTTAAAACTGCATTGGAAAATGTTAATTTTTCATCTCCAGCAGCTAAAAGATCTGTTACTGCTGATATCAAATCAGCTGGTCTTAAGCTTAAGGACGGAAAGATTCTTGGACTTAATGATTTGCTTGAACAGATGAAACAGGATGAACCTGATACATTTGTAGATGAAAGTCAGCAGCAGGCCCAGCAGCAACAGGCGAGATTTGCAACATCGCGGATTGGACATCAGCAGACACCGGGAAGCATGACAAAAAAAGATATCGAAGCAATCAAAGACCCGTCCGAGAGACAGGCTGCAATTGCTCAGAATATCCAGTTATTCCAGTGATTTTTTTACACCGACTATACGCCAGAGTATAGCCGCTAACCCAATACCTTAATAATTATGGGTAGAAAGGATTTTTTATGCCAGCAAAAACAAATCTTATTATGACTAATGATATCCAGGTCACAGCACGTGAGATTGACTTCGTTACCAGATTCGAGAGAAACTGGCAGCACTTACGTGACATTCTGGGTATCATGAGACCTATCAAAAAACAGCCGGGCGCTACACTCAAGTCCAAGTACGCAGAGGGTACTTTACAGAGTGGAAAAGTGGCAGAGGGTGAGGAGATCCCTTACAGCAAATTCGTTGTAAAAGAAAAGAAGTATGCGGAAATGACTATCGAGAAGTACGCAAAGGCTGTATCTATCGAAGCAATCAAGGATCACGGTTACGAGAACGCTGTTCAGATGACTGACGATGAGTTCCTTTTCCAACTTCAGACTGATGTTACCGGCAGATTCTATGATTATCTGAAAACCGGTACGCTTACTTCCACAGAAACTACTTTCCAGATGGCTCTGGCAATGGCCAAGGGTCGCGTAGAGAACAAATTTAAACAGATGCACAGAAATGTGACTGGCGTTGTTGGATTTGTCAACATTCTTGACGTATATGAATACCTCGGAGCAGCTGAGATCACCATTCAGAATCAGTTCGGCTTCCAGTATATGAAGGATTTCATGGGATTCAATACAATCTTCCTGTTATCTGACAGCGAGATCCCAAGAGGACAGGTTATTGCTACCCCTGTCGAGAATATCGTGCTTTACTATGTTGACCCGAACGAATCTGATTTCGCAAGAGCTGGTCTGGTGTATACCGTTTCCGGCGAAACAAACCTGATCGGATTCCATACACAGGGCAATTACCACACCGCAGTGTCCGAAGCGTTCGCAGTTATGGGGCTTACTCTTTTTGCAGAATACATTGATGCAATCGCAGTAATTACCGTTGACGAAACACCAACACTCGGTACTCTGACAGTAAATTCCGTGGCTGGGACAGAGAGCGGTGATACAAAAATCACTGTAAATCCGTCTAAGGAAAATGCCGGCAATGTGTATAAATACAAAGTTGCAGCAGAAGCAGTAACTGTTGGATATGGACAGAATCTCAGAAACTGGAGTACTTGGGATGGAAAAGCCGATATCACAGCAGCAACCGGACAGAAGATTACAGTGGTTGAGTGTGATGGAACATACAAAGCACTGAACGCCGGAAGCGCAAGCGTAACAGCGAAATCATAAATGCAGGAGGTAACTGGCATGGCTTACGCAGATTATGATTTTTATACAACTTCATACTTCGGCTCGGTCGTGCCAGAAACCGAATTTCCACGACTGGCGGAAAGAGCCAGTGATTTTGTGGACACAATGACGTTTAATAGGTTGGTGGACGGACTGCCGACAAATGAACGCTCACAGAAACGCATCAAAAAGGCGGTCTGCTCACTAGCTGAATTAATGTATCAGATTGAACTTGCTGAAAAGAATGCTGCCAATGCCGCCGCTAGTGGAGTATCAACCACAATCGGGTCTGGTGGTAGCACGACAGGCATTGTAACATCTGTATCTTCTGGCAGTGAGTCCATCTCTTATGCAACGCCTCAGCAGAAAGCATCAGGTGCAAAAGAATGGAGTGCAGTGTATGCCGCCGCCGGAGATGTACAGAAAACGAACGACTTACTTTACAAGACAGCTTTGCCGCTTCTGATGGGAGTAAGGGCGGACAATGGAATACCAATTTTAAATGCAGGAGTGTGATTATATGGACATTTCAACATTAGGCTCATGTATCGCAATCGTTATGATTTGCTACATCGTAGGAATGGGCTGTAAAGCATCAAAAAGAATCTCTGATGAATGGATTCCGGTAATTATGGCGGTTATTGGTGGAATTCTCGGAGCTGTCGGAATGGGAGTTATCCCAGATTTCCCGGCATCGGATTATATCACAGCAGTTGCAGTCGGAATGTTTAACGGGCTGTCGGCAACCGGCGTGAATCAGGTTATTAAGCAGACAACGCAGAAAGAATAATTAAGGAGAGGGTATCATGTATTCATCTAAAATTACACTTTTCAACTATTACGAAAGTGCCACAACAAGAGATGCGTACTGGTATCCTCATGTTTTATTCGGTGTTGATCTCATCACTGACAAGGGAGCAATCCTTAAAAAGTACGGGCCAGACGCAACTGACAATGCGCAGTTACACATCCGATATACCGTCCAGAATGGTGATATGACCATCACTGATAAAAACGGCAAGATTCTTCCATGGGTACCGCCTAAAGAGTGGAAAAGGCAGATTAACAACGCTCTGGAAGATACTATCACGTTCTCAGATGAATCGTTCTTCTGGGAGGGGGAATGGACTGGCGGAATAGTAACCGATGGCGATTATCGAAATGGATTCTACCAGTACATGAATGAGAATAAGGACAACGTGTTCAAGATTACCAGTGTAGGCGGTCCGTATACAGTGATACCGCACTTTGAGATTCTGGGTAGGTAATATGAGTAAAATTCATCATTTTAAAGGATTCTCCGTAGTTGACGGAGATATGAAAATTAAACTGAATATGGACAGGTTCTCCAGACAGTATCAAGAAGCTCAGTATCTCCTTGACGGAATGGTTATGGACAGCATGATAGAGTTTATGCCAATGATTTCGGGAGATTTTATTGACCGAGCAAGAGCCAAAAGTACATCGATGCAAGGGACTGGATTTGTATGTGCAGCGGCAGAACCATATGGACGTTTTCTTTATTTTGGAAAGACCATGGTCGACCCCGCAACAGGTAGCACCTGGGCAAGACGCGATGCGGAAAAGGTTCTTGTGAGTCAGTATTCTGGCAAGACAAACGCAAAGGAGAATCTTCAATATACAAAATCACCGCATACTCAGGTACAAGCTGAATGGTTCGATGCCGCTAAACGAAAATACGGCAGTACATGGCTTCGCAAAGTAAAAGCACAGGCAGGAGGTGGACGACATGGCAGATAAGCCAATTGGCAAAGATGCAACCGGATATGAGATTCTGACAGATGCCATGAAAGCACTTCTGAATCAGTATCCAGGGCTATACGAAAATGAAACAATCAAATTCGAGGAAATCGGCAAAGAATCGGGAATTGCGTTCTCAGCAGACAACGGGGCGCTGATCTATTCAGAAAAAGAAGATGTTTGTGGCGTAATGCATCAGGTATGCCAGTATCCATTTTATGTGGTTTACCGCACGGCATCCGACAAGGAAAGGCAGAAATTATCTGTTCAGAAATTTTTGGATAATCTCGGTAAATGGATATGCCGGGAACCAGTTGTCATAAACGGCGCTGAGACACGCTTATCTACTTTTCCAGAGCTTTCACAGGGGCGAGTGATAAAACGTATCACCCGTGACAATTCCTATGGCTTAGAGCCGCAGGAGAACGGCGTACAGGATTGGTTATTACCATTATCGGTGCGCTACGAAAACACTTATGAAGTAATATAGCAAGTAACAACCGGCTATCAATTGGAGATAGTCGCTAACCTACACAGCCTTTTAAAAGTTATGGGCAGAAAGGACATTTCTATGGCAGTTACAGGCAAGATTGACCGTAAATATATGGCTCATTATATTGATGCAGGTTCTCTGTGTGGAGGACTGACACCGAAATATGAGCGTCTTGGAAAAGATCTGGAAGAGTACAATGTAGAACTCAATCCAGATACTGAAACATCTAAAAACATTCTTGGAGAATCCACATTCAAGCATAACGGCTATGAAGTTTCTTCTGATGCTGATCCGTTCTATGCAGACACCACATCTGATCTGTTCGGAGCATTACAGAAGATTGTAGATGGACGTCTCAAAGACGACAACCTCAAGACAAAAGCAGTTGAAGTTCATCTTTGGACAGAAGCCACAGTAGGCAAGTATGAAGCATATCAGCAGGAGTGCTACGTTGTGCCGACCTCCTACGGTGGTGACACATCTGGTTATCAGATTCCGTTCACCGTCAATTATACCGGTGAACGTGTAAAAGGAAAATTTGATATCAGTTCCGGTACATTCACAGCTGACAGTGAATAAGCACATACACAAGGAGGACATGCTAAATGGCAAAAGTAATTAATACCAAAATTGATGATGGAATTTTTACATTCACGTTTACCAACAACGAAGACGAAGTTTTTTCTTCTTTCAAGCTTAACCCGACTGATATCAATGTAGCAGCACGTGCGGAGGAACTGGGAGAGTACTTTGACCAGCTTAAAAATTCTATTCAAAAAGTCACATCTGGTAAGGAAGTGGCAGAACTGAACAAACAGATCGAAGACAAAATCAACTATCTGCTCGGATATGAAGCATCAAAAGACCTGTTCAAGGAGCCGATCACAGCGACTACTGTATTCGGCAATGGTCAGGTGTTCGCTTATATCGTTCTGGATAAGATCGCAGAAGCAATTGCGCCGGAAATCGAAAAGAGAAAAAAGAAAATGCAGGCAGCAGTTAATAAGTATACGGAGAAGTATACAAAATGACCGCCTATGAGCTACCCACCTCACTGAACATAAGTGGGGTGGATTTTTCTATCAGGACAGATTTTCGAGCGATCATTGATATTCTCATTGCCATGAATGACCCGGAATTAGACGAACAGGCAAAAGCAGTAGTCATGTTACAGATCTTGTTCGAGGATTGGCAGAGCATACCGCCTGAGTGTCTGGACGAAGCTTGTCAGAAAGCATCGGAGTTCATCGACTGTGGACAATCTAACGATAATCCGAACCACCCTAAACCCCGTTTGATGGACTGGGAACAGGATGGAGACATGATTGTTCCGGCGGTAAACAAGGGTGCCGGTAAAGAAATCAGAGCAGTGCCTTATATGCACTGGTGGACGTTTTTTGGATACTTTATGGAATCTGGCGAATGTCTTTTTAATACCGTAGTTGGAATTCGTTCAAAAAAGGCAAAGGGCGAAAAGCTCGATAAATGGGAAAAGAAATTCTATCAGGAAAATAAGAACATTATTGATATAAAAACACGTCTCAGCGACGAGGAGCAAGCGTACAAGGATGCGCTGAATGAGATGTTAAACCTCAAATAGTTAGGAGGTGAATGTATGGCTGCTGATGGCTCAGTCATTATTGATACCAGATTAGACACAACCGGTGTCCAAAAAGGTGTATCAGCGATTAAGCAGTCTTTTGATGGGCTAGGGAGTGCAGTAAAAAAAATAGGACTACTTATCGGCGGAGTATTTGCTGTTGGTAAGTTAGTACAGTTTGGAAAAGAGTGCGTGGAACTTGGCTCTGACCTCGCAGAAGTTCAGAACGTGGTTGATGTTACATTTACAACCATGTCGGATAAGGTCAATGAATTTGCAAAAAATGCTATGACCTCAGCCGGATTGTCCGAAACAATGGCTAAACGGTATGTCGGAACGTTCGGAGCGATGTCCAAGTCGTTCGGTTTCTCCGAAGCACAGGCTTATGATATGTCAACGGCTCTGACGCAGCTTACTGGTGACGTAGCATCATTCTATAACATCAGTCAGGACTTGGCTTATATCAAGCTGAAATCAGTTTTTACTGGTGAAACCGAAACGCTGAAAGATCTCGGCGTGGTAATGACCCAGTCGGCACTTGACCAGTACGCACTGGCAAATGGCTACGGAAAAACCACATCTGCCATGACCGAACAGGAAAAAGTTGCTCTCCGCTTGGCTTTCGTACAGAAGCAGTTGTCTGCCGCATCTGGTGATTTTGTCCGTACTTCTGATTCCTGGGCGAACCAAGTGCGAGTTATGCAGTTGCAGTTACAGTCGCTTAAGGCAACAGTCGGACAGGGGTTGATTAATATTTTTACACCTGTTCTGAAAGTAATCAATGTCCTTCTTGGTAAACTGGCAACTCTGGCAAATGCGTTCAAAAGTTTTACAGAACTAATAACTGGCAAGAAATCCTCTGGTCAGACAAGTGGAAGTGGAGCAGGACTTGCCGGAACAGGCGCGATCGCAGATACAGCAGATCAGTATGGACAGGCAGCAGACAATGCAGAGAAACTGGCAGATGCCACGAACGACAATGCAAAAGCTACAAAAAAAGCGAATAAGGAAACAAAAAATTATCTTTCGTCACTTGATGAAGTACACAAAGCTAGTTCTACAGGAAGTGCATCCTCCAGTCCTTCTGGTTCTGGATCCGGTGGAACTGGTTCTGGGGGCGGAGGATTGCCGAGTTCGGTTGGCAGTGTGGACTATGGCAGCCTGGCAGAGGGAGAAAATGCGCTGGACAAAATCAGTGATTCTGCCAAGAAGCTTGCTGACCTTCTCAAGAAACTCTGGAAACCATTCCAAGACGCATGGAAAAAAGAGGGCAAGAATACTATTAATGCGGCACAGACTGCTCTATCTGGGCTTTCCAAACTCGCTAAGAGTGTAGGTAAAAGTCTAGTAGAAGTCTGGACAAATGGCACAGGCACAACAATGCTTACGACCATGCTGAGGATTGCTCAGAATGTGCTTAAAACCATCGGAGATATTGCATCCGGCTTTGCAGATGCGTGGAGCAAGAACAATATTGGAACACAGATCATACAGAACATTGCAAACGAACTTGTAGCAGTATTGCAGTTCGTTGAAAGAATTGCATCAGCTACAGCGAAATGGGCGGCGAATCTGGATTTCTATCCACTGTTAGAATCTATTAGTAATCTGACTGCAAACTATGCTCCAATTATGGAAGCTGTCGGAAACGTGCTTAGTGGAATTTACACCAACATCATTCTTCCGATGCTCAAATGGGTGATTGAGACAGGGCTGCCGACAGTTATTAATTTGGTTGCTAGCTTGGTTGGATTTTTTGCAGACCATCAATCTATTATCGAAGCATTTGGCGCAGCTCTGATTGGAGCGTTTGCAGCAGCGAAGATTGCAGGGCTAGCGTCAAGAATAACAAAAAGTATAACGACAGTAGCAAGTTTTACAAAGGGTCTTATTGCACTTATGACTGGCTCTGGTGGCATTATGGGAGGAATTAAAGCTATTGCGACAGCTATCGGACCGGGTGGAATTTTTATAGCAGCAGTAACGGCTTGCATTGCGATTGGTGTTTTACTGTACAAAAACTGGGACAAAATTAAAGAAGTTGCAGGCAAAGTATGGGATTGGATTAAGAACAAGACAGTAACGTTTGTCAATGATATTGGCAATAAGCTCAGAAATCTTGGTGCTAAAATATCCTCTATTTGGGATAATGTGAAATCCACAGCTTACCAAAAATGGACTGCTATTCTTTCCACAATAGGTGGATTGGTGGAAAAGATCAGAAAGAAAATCGTTGATAAATTCACATCGGCTAAAAACAGGATTGTCGACATATTTGGTGGAATCCGCGACACTATCCGAAATATTCTAAATAGAGTAATCGGTATTGTAAACAGTGCAATTGGAACTGTAAACAGCGCGATTGGTGGTATTGAATCCGCATTTTCCTTCGGTCCGTGGGAAGTACCTACGCCATTTGGACACAAGAGTATCGGATTCAGAGCAACTTTTCCAAGAGTTCCAACAGTTCCATATCTGGCTAAAGGTGCAGTTATTCCACCAAGAAGTGAATTTCTGGCTGTGCTTGGCGATCAGAAGCAGGGTAATAACATTGAAACACCAGAAGCGTTGCTCAGAAAGATTGTTCGTGAGGAATCTGGCGGACAGCAGAGTGGCGGAAACGTTAGATTTACCGCCCAGATTAACCGAAGAACAGTGTTTGACGAAATTATTGAAGAAGCAAAATTAAGACGTAGCACAAGCGGTAGAAACCCGTTTGAACTGGCATAGGGGGTGGAAGCGTGGCAACTATTCCAAAAAGCATAACAGAACGATACAAAATGAATGAGGCTTCCATCTATCAACCAGATAAAGATATGGGCTATAATCTTGAAACAACTTATTCAGAAGGTAGCAACCGCACGCAGTTCGGAAAAGCGTTGTTAACTCCATTATTCACAGTCGAACAGTATAGCTATGAAGCATCAAACGTTCCAGTTGTAGAGGCCAACAAAATTCTCAAAATTATCGCAAAAGGAAAAACTTTCAATTTGTATCATTGGTCACTTTACCACATGGCATGGAGAACCGACCCGTTTTATGTCGGAAAAGCAAGCCTAACTATCGGAGAAATATCTCCAGATCTCAAAACTATATCAAAATTATCTTTCAATATGCAGGGGGTGAATCCACTTGATTAATGCATCTAATGCGTTTAAGCAAGGACTTGAGAATGGAGAAAAGGTATGGATTGAAGTGGACATCACCTTTTCTGACGGAACATCGAAACACTTAAAAAATGAAATCATGAACGGCAACAATTCATTTTCTGACTGTGCAGAAAGTAGCAGTTTTCCAATCGGGTGCGTTATCTGCAAATCCATGACGCTTGAGTTAGATAACACTTCTGATCAGTGGAAAGATTACTATTTCTACATGGCAAAAGTCCATGCGTATCTAAAAATGCAGATTGATGCCGATACTATTGAGACTATCGACAAAGGCGTATATACAGTTACAACACCAGAACAGTACGGTGAAATTCTTAATCTTACCGCCTTAGATGATATGTATAAGACCAATGCCGCACACTCAACGAAACTGGTTCTTCCGCAGACGGTTGAGAGCCTGGTGAGGGATGCGTGCGGTACCCTTGGCATCACGGCTGGTTTTTCGAAAATGGCACACGGCGATCTGATTATCAACGAACTCCCAAAAGATATGACATATCGTCAACTTTTCGGATGGGCTGCTATGCTCGATACAGCGAACGCACGCCTTGACAGCAATGGAAGTTTACAGTTTATCGGATGGAATCTGGATGCTACTCCGAACATTGAACTCAAGGATTATATCAGTATGCCGACAGTGTCAAGCGATGACATAGTGATAACTGGAATCAATATAATAAGCGGTGATAATTCTGAAACATATGGAACTTCCGGTTATATCCTGTCCATGGAAAACAATCTTGTAAGTGAATCCGACCTTGCAACAGTAGCAGCGCAGATTGGTGATTCCATTATCGGTGCAAAATTCAGAAATCTCCAAGGAGATATGGTATTCAATCCACTGCTGGAATTTGGTGACGTGGCTTATACCTATGACCGCAATCTCAACCAATACGTTACTCCTCTAACAGATGTATCATACACAATTAACGGGAAAACTACTCTAAGAACACAGGCTGACGATCCGATCAGAGGAATGAGCTTATATTATTCTGGAGCCACGAAAGCAATTGTTGCAGCACGTCAGCTCGTTGAGAAAGAAAAAACTGCCAGAGAGCAAGCAATCAAAAATTTGCAGGAATCACTCTCTGTCGGAAGTGGACTGTTCGCAACTTACGTCCAACAGGAAGACAAAAGCACAATCTCATATTTTCACGACAAGGCTAGTCTGGCAGATTCGAAAAATGTGATCAAAATTACATCCGAGGCAATCGGTGTGTCAAATGACGGTGGTAAAACTTATCCATTTGGCTTCCAGCTGACCGGAACGATGATAACCAAACTCCTGTATGCTGAAGGAATTAATGCGGATTATATTAATTCTGGTGCATTGACCATAAAAGATGAAAAAGGGAACGTCATCTTTAAGGTTGATATGGACACCAATACAGTGTATATGAATCCGGACATTTTGATTATCGGCAAGCAGACTCTGACTGAAAAACTGACTGCTATGGACAACAGCATTGCAGAAGCAAAGAACATGACCATGCAGTTAACCAATGACTATCAGAGCATCACTACTGATTCTGATGGAAATATTCCCGGCACGTTTCCTACTGTGACAACCACAGCACAGGTTATGTACGGAAATGATGACGTTACCGCGAATTGTACTTACAACATATCAAAATCGAGCAATGTGACCGGCTCATGGAATAGTTCCACGTACACTTATACCGTGACCGGATTAAGTGCGGACGATGGTTGGGTGGACATCAAAGCTATTTATTTGCAAACCCTGTCTATCACAAGGCGATTCACAATTGCTAAGCTCAAAGCCGGAAAGAACGGAGTCAACGGTTTGGATGGACTTCAAGGCGAAAAAGGTGAACAAGGAGTTCCGGGGCCCAAAGGTGAAGACGGAAAGACTTCTCATTTCCACATCAAATACAGTTCCGTGGCAAACCCGACATCATCTAGCCAGATGACCGAGACCCCGTCCACGTATATTGGTACTTATGTAGACTACGAACCGAACGACAGCACCGACCCGAAGAAATATACGTGGTCAAAATTCGAAGGTTCTGACGGTAAGGACGGTATCCCCGGAACGAACGGAACAGACGGAAAGACGTATTATCTGCACATTGCTTATGCGAACAGTGCTGATGGCAAGACTGGCTTTTCTGTTTCTGACGGAACTAATAAACTGTATATTGGTCAGTATACCGATACCGTCAAAGAGGATTCTACCGACTCAACGAAATATATGTGGAGCAAGATTAAGGGCGATCCCGGAGCCGATGGTAAACCAGGAGCGGACGGAAAGCCTGGAGCTGATGGAAAACCCGGAAGAACTTACATCATTGAGCCATCCTGTAATGTGCTGAAACGTGGAGCGGACAAGAATATCAGCCCGAATTTCCTAGAATTCAACGCATACTACAGAGATGGCGATTCGGCTACCAGATATGCGTATAAAGGCAGATTCGTGATCGAGGAGACCGCTGACGGTAACACATGGACTACCATATACAGGTCAACCGTGGATGAAAGCACGGTCAAACATTATCTATATACGATTCTTACTGACGGTAGCGGACAGACCATAACTGACGGAAACGGTACTACAGTCGGCATCCCGAGGGATATTACCAATATCCGGTGCAAGCTGTATGCATCCGGTGGTACTACGACATTGATGGATATGCAGAGCGTGGCAGTAGCAGTTGACGTGGCATCACTGACACAAGAACAGGTTTTCAACATTTTGACCAATGGTGGAGAAGTGAAAGGAATCTATAAAGAGGGTAATCAGTTGTATATTTCATTCACTTATGCGAAGGGTGGCGAACTTGTTCTTGGTGGAGTGGCAAATGGATACGGAATTCTAAAAATATTGGATATGTACGATGATGAGCTAACATCAGTTATCGCTGATAGTTCCGGAATTACCTGCACCGACAGTTTTTCACAAAAAGGAAACGACTTCATAGAATATGCAGGTGTGCGTTTTTCGAAAAGAGGACTCCAATATGTAAAAGCAGGTGTCGACATAACCGGAGACGTACACTTTGAGGGTGATGAATACCCGTATGAACCGTATGATAATATAATATCGAATTGGATCAATGTGAATCAAGACGCGAATGGCGATTATGTATGTGATGGATATTTTAATTCTTTAAGATGTGAATCAGGTTTGCTGTATCCAAACAGCATTACAATTGAAGACACCTTTAGCGCAAGCGATAAATCCGGTGTGAAGCCAGAATTCAAAAAAGAGGTGCTTTTCCGACAAGGACTTCGCGTCTACAACTATCCAACAGTAACATCCGGCCATAATTGCTACATCAACCAAAATACTTACCAGCTATCAAGATACAGCTCCTCTTCCAAGCGTTACAAAAATATCGGGGATGAACTGTCAGAGGAGTTCGTTAGCAATCTGTATAACATTACACCAGTGATGGCACAGTACAAGGATGGATACCTTGACAAGGACGATGAGCGTGTTGGCGAGTATTTCCCAATGTTTCTTGCAGAGGACATTGAGAAGTATTTCCCACTGGCTGTAGATCATGTAGACGGACTTGCCGAGAACTGGAACGAACGTATTATGGTTCCTGCCATGTTTGCAATGCTCAAAAGCCAGAAATCCGAAATAGACACGCTCAAACAGGAACTTTCCGAAATCAAACAGCTTTTAAGAAAGGAGTGATATCATGGCAGACTCATTGAAAACCCAAGTGCTGAGTGCATTGACCGCACTCACTACACCTGCTGATTCTGATTTGTTCGCAGTCGGAACAAGCAACGGTGGAACCATGAAAAAAATTACATTTGCAGATCTTTTCAATGCCATTAAAAGTGAAATACCCACGGTCACATTCACTCAAGAATTGAAGACCGTAAATCTGTCAGCTTCCACCTCCTATGCTGTTGGAAGTATAAGTATTGGTAAGAGCGGATATACAGCTATAGGCATTGCCGGATGGCAGACGTCGGATTCCGCAAATATATTCGCAGGCAAAATAATGATGAGTGGTGACACGCTGTATTACACGTTCCGAAAAGCCAATTATTCTAGTGGTTCGTGGAACGGAACCGCCAATATCAGAATCTCATACGCAAAGACTAGCTAATCTGAAAGGAGATTGAATATGGAAATCAAAGCGATTGACGTATCATCTAATCAAGGCAAGCCGGATTGGGGGAAAATAGCAAATGCAGGCATTAAAGCTGCCATGCTGAGAATCCACGAGAGACATGGACAGGATTCCTCTTTTGAACATAACTACAAGGGCTGTAAATCCAACGGAATCCTTATTGGTGGCTACAAATACAGCTATGCTCTGACACCGGCGCAGGCGATTGACGAAGCAGAAGCCGTGATAGAGGTATTGAACGGACGTGGGCTGGACTTTCCAATCTTTTACGATTTGGAATGGGATCAGCAGAGAAGTCTCGGTAAACAGGCAGTCGAAAACATTGCAGTAGCGTTCTTGACCAGAATCAAAAAAGCCGGTTATAAGGTCGGAATCTATTGCAATTACGACTGGTACAAAAATTGCTTGTCAGATGCTCTGAAACAATATGATTGCTGGATTGCCAATTATCCAAAAAAAGAACTGGATAATGGAACGCTGCAAGAACGCTTGAGAGTTCCGGTTGGTGTAGGCTGGCAGTATTCAGAACATGGAAAAGTGTCTGGAATCAGCGGAAATGTTGATATGGACGTGTTCTATACGGATTACCGGACGGAACAGAAAGGAGAAACAACAGTGGCAAAAACAAAATTACAAGAATTCACAGAACTCGGTGATTATTACGCATCCAAAGGCGGGTACCTTGAAAAGAAAAGTAATGCTTATCTGGATGATTTTAAAAAGAATGCAGGATACAACAATTACACCAAATTTGCCCGCGATGTAAATTCTTGGGGGCAGCCGGGTTGTCAGGCTCAACCATGGTGTGCAGAGTATCAGTTCTGGAAACTTGTAAAAATCCTTGGAATCACCAAAGCGTTAAAGATTATGGGTGGTGGTTTCTATAATTGCGTATCAATCACAAATCACGCTAAATCAAATGGAACATGGCGTAGTTCCCCGAAAGTTGGTGCATTGGTTATATTCCGTAATGGTTCCCATGTTGGCTCTGTTCGCAGCTTTAACAGTAATACCATATATACCAACGAAGGAAATACTTCTAGTGCAGCGGGCGTAGTAGCAAATGGTGGAGCTGTTCGCAATAAATCTTACGCTATCAACGATCCTGCAATTGATGGATATGTCTGGATTGACTGGGGAACTGATAAGCCAGCAACTTCCACATGGGAAGCAACAGGCACAGCAACATCAACAGTAGACGATCTGTATGTCCGTGAAACACCAAATGGATATGTTCTCGGACAGATCAACAAGGGAAATCGTGTAGAAATTAATGGTGATAAATCCGGTATGTGGACGAAAATCAAAGTTACCGGAATTGGCATCGGTTGGGTTGCTACTAAATATCTCAAGATTGATGGAGTGCAGAATACAACAGCAACGGTAATTACTAACAAGCAAGATAAGACACAGAGACTGTTTGCTGGAGAGGTTACAGCTTCTAGTCTGAACGTCCGCACATGGGCTGGAGCAGAATATCCGAACATCAAAAAATATCCGACATTGAACAAAGGAAACAAGGTTGATGTTATGAACTTCACTCAGAAATCCAAAGACGGCGCATCTTGGTATTACATCCGCATAGCCGGAAAATATTTCGGATTTGTTTCCGCAAAATATATCAAAAAAGTATAAAAATATCCCGGGGTTAATTCCCCGGGAATTTCTTTTTTTAATTAATGACAACATCAATGAGCCAGTTCGTCAGTACATAGAAGATATCATTAATTATTTTTCTTGGATTTTCGGGAAAATGTCTAGCTCAAAATTGGCCTCATTCCCATGTCCATAAGCATTTCTCTTATCTTTTGAGTAGACTACTTTTTCAATCAGGCTCTTGAGCATTCTATTTCGCGATTCCATGTTAAGATTCCAATAGTTATTAAGTAGTTCTTCACAACGTGGAATAAAATCCGACTGTTGCGCCTTAATATTCTCATCGTGTTCGATTTCTTCTCTCAAGTTCGCAATAGTATCAGAACATGACTGGATAGATGCGGATATAGTTTTGGAACGTTCAAGGAAGACTTCTGTGGTGTAGATTCCTTGCTCAAGTAGATCATATTGTTTTGCTTTTTGGGAATTTAAGTTTTCCAACTCGTTTTCTTTTTCACGTATAAGATTTTGCTTAGATACTATACCGGAATTGATAGTACTGGATGGAACATTAATATCATTGTTCAGCTTATACTTCTCTGCTATTTCTCTAATTCCATCAATCACAGCTTTTTCGACCAGAGATAACTTACTGCTCACTGTAGAACAAGACGTATATGGACACATGAGAGTATCTTCCTGACCACTTTTTTGATAAGGGCGACGAACCATAGCACGACCACACTTACTGCAATAGACAATTCCGGCAAGCGGATTACGAACCGTGTTTTTTATACTGATCGGACGGGGTGGGTTTTTCTGACGTATCTCCTGTACAGAATTATACAGATCATCTGGTACGATAGCCGGATGCAATCCATCGCAGACAAGAGCATCTTTTGATCGTGGACGTGTTTTGACCACTTGACCGTCCTGTATGGTCTTTACTGTCTTTCGACCATTCCAGCGGATTTTACCGATGTACACGGGATTTGTAAGAATTCCCTGTATGCTGGCAGGAGTCCAATTGTTTCCAGACATGGATTTAATTCCCATATCGTTTAACTTTCGTACAATCTTGGATGTTCCGATCTGCTCGCAGCCATCACCGGCATACCAAGTGTAGATCATTTTTACGATCTCAGCCTGAGCCGGCACAGGTCTGAGAGTATATCCTTTTTCTTTTTCGAGTTTTACTCTTTCGTATCCGTAAGGTGGCTTGTTACCACAATATTTCCCTTCCTTGACCGATGAGATTCTGCCATTATTCAATCGACGTTTGATGGTCTTATATTCGCGTCTGGACATAAAAAGCCCGAATTCAAAATATTCCTCGTCAAATTCATTGTTTGGATCATATACCTTGGTTGGAGTAATAATCTTCGTATCGGAGTACTGGAAAGCTCTGGACACAACGCCTTGATCAATGGTATCGCCTCTAGCAAGACGTTCTACCTCGACAACCAAAACACCGTCCCACAGCCCGGATTCTACTTCGTGAAGAAGCTGCTGCATGACAGGGCGGTCGGCGATAGTTTCTCCAGATACCACTTCGCGGTAAATAGCACCCACGATATACTCTTTTTTCTTTGCAAGGTCTAACAGGATTCGTTCATGTCTGGCAAGAGTTTCGCCCTCTCCACGTGCTTCAGCTTCCCGATCGGCTCTGGATTTCCTTAAATAGATGCATACTGATTCATTCATGTTATCAATCTCCTTTTTGTACTTGTGCGGCAATCACGGAGATGATATACTTAATGTGTAGGTAAGATTATCACCGAGATTGTCTTATTTTTCAAAAAAACCGGTTCCCGTTGGTAGCAGGAGCCGGTCCTTTTTATAAAAGTTCTGATTTTTTCTGGTCAAATTCTTCTTGAGTAATAATACCGCTATCTAAAAGCTCTTTGTAATTCTTCAGTAGTTCAACGGATGTTTTCTGATTTCGAACATTTTCAACAGCATCAGAGCTTTTGGAAATATTGAAGCTCTTTAACTGCATATCTATATTTGAACTACAGCGGAATCCAATAATATTTATTTGATTGGTTTCGATATTCCGCATTTTCATAGATGCATAAGAATCCACTTCAATGTTATCACTTGTTGTGGTAGCAGTTCCAGTAGTAGTGGAATTATTCTTTCCTTTAGTTTCCTTTCCGGTTCCAACAGCTGCACCGACAGCTGCACCGACAACAGGGTTTCCAAGCGTGACAGCTGTAGCAGCCGTACCAATAACAGCACCAGCTAATCTTCCTTTTCGTTTTGTTTTTTCTTTACTTTTCCCTTTAGTGTGAGATGTTGTAGTTGTCTTTTCTACTGTTCTGTATTCCGGCCCGTTCCATTCATAGTCGAAAAGTTCATATTTGGTTGGAGCATCTGACACTGTAACAGATCCATCTTTCCATTGCTTCAAATCAAATCTTGTGTGTTTGGAACCAAGCTCAAAGTCCTCCTTACCGGATATAACTCTCAGATTCAATACTCGAACAGGTTTTTCTACAACCGCCGGCTGGGTTGCTACGGAATTATTTGATATTGCAGGTTTTTGAACCTTATTTTTAATAGACAGCAAAAGTGCAAAAATAAGATACAAAACAGCAATTCCAAATGTCTCAAGTACAACAACGACCATAATATTGTCCGATGAAAGATCGTTTGAACTCATCAAAGCCACAATCATCAGCACAATGAATGCAGTCCAAATAATCATCAACACATTTCGTATCTTTTTCATAGTTTCCCCCTTTGACACGATTACTCAAAATTTTCGATATAATTCTTATATAGATTCCTTATTTTTGCAGCCTCCCTCTGCCTGATCGGAACGATATCCCCTGATATCATTTCGAAATGATCTGACGCATCTTTGATTTCATCCATGTTTACGATGTAGCTCTGATGACAACGGAGAAATCTTCCGTCAAGGCGAGGCTCTATATCTGACAGCTTTCCACGTACTACATGTATGATACCGCAGGTACAGTGGACAAGAATTGATTTATTTCGGCTTTCTATGTATTCGATGTGACGGAATTCTACCCGATGGAAGTGATCTCGGTTTTTGATAGTCAAGGCTTTCTCACGGATATCTTCCAATGTGTGTGCTACGACAGAATACATGCGTCCATGCTCAGAGCCTTTGATGATGTAATGCACTGGCAAGACGTCCAATGCGTCAAATACATAGTTTTTGTATGCTGTCCAGAAGGCAATGTTGCCATTATATCCATTTTTCCTGAGCTGTCTTGCAACATTTATGCCATTCTCATTATCAAGGACCACATCCAACACGACTATATCGTACCATTGACCGTCTGCTATATCATCAATCAGCGGCTTTCCACTACTATAAGTGTTTAGCGTGTAACTCTTGTCTCCGCGCTTTTTCAAAAACTCATCAACATGAGCCTTAAAAAAATCAATCTGTAAAGAATTATCGTCACAAATCGCAATTTTCATGCAAATCAGTCCTTTAAATTGTCATTTTCGCCATTTGCGTTAAATAAGAATTCTATATGTTATAGTTGATTATAGCATCATGCAATATAGTTGTAAATAGACGTTTGTAGGTGATTTTAGAATGAAAAGAGTCAAAAAAGTACTAATTTTGATATCGGTTATAGTTTTTGTCAATTATATAATCCATCTTCCAATGTGCGTGGATGATTATGTACACAAGGATTCTGACATATACTCTGCTCAACACATGTGCAGGCATTCGACCTTGACCAGGAACGCGAAGGGAATTTTGAAAACAGACGGTATTATAGAAACAATAAAAATTCCACTCAAAGCGAACTTCCTTTTTGCAAAAGTAAAAATTATATTCGATATTACGAATGTTCCGGTCTATCACTGGCAACTAGCGAGGGGTGATTTGTCCGCCGATGCCGTTTTATCGTACTAATGATGAGATATAATAAAGAGAACGAATGTTTGGAAAATGTTTTGTACGGTAGGAGGTATAATATGGATTATAAGAAAGAAATTATTGAGATGATAGAGAATATTGAAAATGAGGGCAAGTTAAAATTTATCTATACAATTCTTATCAAATATCTAAAATCAAAGAAGCAAGGGGATTAACCCTTGCTCTTTTTGTTTAGCGATGAAACTATTTGTTTTATTGCTTTCTTATCTTCTTTATCGAGTGATTTGTATTCATCGATAAAATCTAAGATGTCAGGTTCTGACATAAGATTTCCAATTATGGTTGCATAATCGTCATCGCTTTTAGAACCCATGAGGTATGTCGGTGTTACTTCCAGAACGCCACATAGAAGCTCGATAGTATCCACGTCTGGTCTGCATTTATCTTTTTCCCAGTCGCTAATTGAATTATGCTTTGCATTGATTTTTTCTGCAAGCTGCTTCTGAGTCAGCTTCTTTGCTATTCTGGCTTGCTTGATTTTCTCGCCAAATGTCATTATCGTTTCCTCCCTTCATAACTAATAATAATATAAAAATTTCGGACTGTCAATAAAATAATTTCGATTTGCTCGAAATTTCTTCTTGACATTCGGATAAATCGAAGTTATACTGTAATTGTTCGATGGGAACGAAATTAAATAGAAAGGAGAAATGAAGAATGTGCGTTGGTAAAAAGATTAAGTCATACCTTGAAAGCAACGGCATAACACAGACGTTTGTTGCCAACAGAACTGGCATTCCTGTTCAGAAACTCAATCTTTCTCTCAATGGAAATCGCAGATTAGATTTCGATGAATACGAACTAATTTGCGGGGCGTTATCTGTTGGGACTGACAAGTTTCTTGAACCAAAGTTACCGGAATAGAAAGGAGCAAATTTTATGAGCAAAAAGAAAAAAAAGAAAAAGGCTTCTAAGATGGTGCGAACATCAAAGAAACCTATTTCCTTAA
>ERZ1034920.223-NODE-223-length-46494-cov-6.223799_pt1 | contig 46494 bp, 45 predicted proteins | sample MGYA00520688_ERZ1034920 | MGnify/ENA primary metagenome ERZ1034920 (study PRJEB33766, sample SAMN09781785) | gut metagenome | biome: gut microbiome | host: Homo sapiens | place: Madagascar | study: EMG produced TPA metagenomics assembly of the PRJNA485056 data set... | reverse complement strand
AATTTAAAAAAGTAGCTGATCATCCAACCGCATACCGTTGTATAATACATCATCAGCATATAACACCCAAGGATACAGAACCATCCGTGAATATGCCATTTGCTGCCGGGCTTCTCAAGCGCCTTGTAACCCATAACCGCACTTTTGCGACTCGCGCGTCCTACCGCAAGCTCCATAGTTAATACCGGAAGTCCCATGCTTACCAGGAAAATCAGATATAATAATACGAAAAAACCGCCTCCGTTCTGTCCTGCCACATATGGAAATCTCCATACATTGCCGATACCGATCGCACATCCTGCGCTGACCAACAGGAAGCCCAGACGGCTCTTAAAGCTCTCTCTTTTCATTGATTCTCATTTCCTCCAATTCTTTCTCTTTTTCGTACCGCCCATTATAACACATTCCCGCAAAAAATGGCACTAAAAATGGAGACCGGAATCTCCGATCTCCATCTATATAAAGCACACATTGTGCGAACTTCCCGAATCCCATTACTCATCATTACTCAATGGTAATAAACTTCGGCTCTTCTTCGACTTTCTTGATCTCTTTTGGCACGATCAGCTTCAGCACTCCATCATTAAATGCTGCCTTGATATCCTCCTGCGTCAGATCCTCACCTACATAAAACTGTCTGCTGCAGGTGCCGGTATAACGCTCCTTGTGGATACATTTGCCTTTAGCTTTCTTCTCCTCATCCGTCTCATTATCATGAGCAGTGATCGTCAGATAACCTTCCTTCAGATCAGCCTGAATATCAGACTTGCTGTAACCCGGAAGATCCATCTCAATCAGATAATTGCCATCTTTCTCGTAAATGTCAGTCCGCATTACCTGCGTCTCTGTGCGCTCCTGACTGCGTCCATAAAACGGATCACGAAACATATTATCAAATAAACTGTTATAACCTCTGTTAGCCAATACCATAAAGCATCCTCCTCATCTATATAGCGTATTTGTTTTACCTATTATGAGAGCATCAATGCCTACGGATTGTTCCGTGCTTTGCATCTTGCTCTATATATTATATAACACACTTTGTTAGCACTGTAAATAGATGAGTGCTAATTCATTTATAAACTTTCTATAAAGTGCGTCATTTTTCTACTTTTTTAATTTACCACTATTTTTTAGTTGTTACAAAACCTTTTGGTTGTGAATCCATCTATAACATGGTATAGTGTTCTTTAAAAGGAGGAAAGGACATGACTTTCGGTGAAAAAGTAAAAACTATTAGAATAAAACAAGGCTTTTCCCAATTACAATTAGGTGAAAAAATGAATATTTCTCAACAGGCTGTTGCTAAATATGAGCATTTGACAGAACAACCCAAATTGGCTACTATCCGCAAACTTGCAAATGCGCTTGGTGTTTCTATAAATGATTTAACTTTAAATTGGAGTAACTACCCACCTAATGAAGCAAGGGATGATATAAAAGATAATAAATTGAATTATGAGACTATTGACCCCCACGATGAAGCAAACATAGAAAGAATTATGAGATACTTTCAAAAATTAAATTATGCTGGTCAGGAAAAGGCAATTGAACAGCTTGAACTTTTAACCCAAGTTCCTTTCTATCAATCCAACATTAATAACACCAAAGAAGTTCAACCAGAAATTGATAAAAACGGAAACTTAAATGAATAACGATCATTGATAATATAATATGCTTAACCGTGTAGCCGAGGGACGTGCTCTCATCTGATCTGAGCCTTACAGAAAGGGTGATTATTATGAGTACTTATGAGGAATTGCAGATAATACTTACTACATCTTTACTAATTGTTGCGATTTTGACATATACACATAAGAAATAGCCGTCCTGTGCTCTGCTAAAGTTAGGACGGCTATTCTTATAGCTTAATTCAATATTTCGCCGAGTCGGGTGATGGCGCTCACCTTTCGGCTACCTTGTTAAACATATTATAATCAATATTGTGCCTCATGTCAAATTATACGCATGTAATTTTCCATTCTATAAATTACTCTGCCAATACAGTTCCTACCGGAAATGCAGTACGGAATACTTTTCTCACAAGCGGTCCTGCAACAATCAGCTGAAACGGAAGTGCCATAATGAAGTTCTTCGGAATATTAGTCAGCCAGATAATCAGCAGTGCACTCCACTCTCCTGATCTCACACAGACTTCCACTCCGCCATAAAATGACATGATAATTACCATCGGAACCACCATACAGCATGATACCGCAATCACTTTTTTCATCACACTGCTGTCCGGGCTTACCAGAAAACGGAATGCAAATCCCTTTGCCGGACCGGATACTACAAACCAGTCACAGAGCATCGCAAACACATAGGCGATCGGGAACCCAAGCCACGCTTCCTTTATCGTCTCCATATTCAACGCTCCCATGTGTAATGTCACATTATAAATACTCATCCACAAAACCATCGTAAAACACATCATAATCGTGTAAATCAAACTTTCTCTTTTATGCATTGGCATATCATTTTCCCCCTGTTGTTCTTATTGTCTTTCAGATACAATCAAACATTTTACAACAGAATGCTTTGTATTAGAATTCGAAAAATGCTATTATTGATAACAGAATCAAATTAATAGTAATTCATTTTTGGTTTTTCAGGAGGTATATCATGACGATATTTCAAATAGAATGTTTTCTGGCTGTAGCTGAACACCTGAACTTTGCCAGGGCTGCCACACAGTTAAATGTCTCTCAGCCAGCTATCACAAGACAGATCCGTACATTAGAAGAAGAACTTGGTACACAACTTTTTATCCGCAGCACAAGAATGGTGCGTCTCACAGAAAATGGACGTATCTTCCAGTCAGATGCTCAGCTTATGGTGACTGCTGCCCGACGTTCCGTCCAGCGTTTTGCCAGCCAGGACGAATCTAAGATCATCGATTTTCATATTGGCTGTGCCAATCCGCTGCACATGGAATTACTTTCTAATACTTTAGAGCAAATGAAAAATATTTATCCAACGCTACACCCAAAGGTTCGCATTCTTCCGGAAACACATTTTCCAGATGCTCTGAAACGTGAAGCATTGGACGTTGCCGTGGGATTCCACGCTCCAGGCATCAAGGATTCTCTTCATTATAAAGAATTGTGCTGTCCACATTTTGCCTGCCTGTTCCGGGACACGCTGCCGCTGAGTCAGAAACATCAGGTCATAGAAGATGACCTAAACGATTATGCCATTATTCTGTATGATCCGGGCGTCATCTCCCCGACTGTCTACAATGGACAGTGGAAATTTGCAAAAGACAAGAAACCTTCACAGCTATATTTCTGTGAGACAACAGAAAATGCGCTTCTTCTTGCCGATGCAGGATACGGTGTGTCACTGCTTCCAGATATCCGCCTTCCTGCATATCAGCACCTGACCAAGCGCACTCTCTGCAGTAATGATATATATTCTTTTGGATTATATTACAAATCTTACCGGAACAAGCCTTATCTCAAGGACTTTATCCGGATGCTGCATGATGATTCAATTTCATAACTCCATCCGCGACATACCGGAACATATGCGCCGGCATTCCGACTCCCAGTTCTCCGAAAGCGCTGACGGTGGAGGTTCTAGCTCCACAACACATAAGTGACAGATTCAGATCGTTTCTCATAAATGGCTTCGATGTCATATCACTGCACATCGCACAATTTCCCACGCTTATAAATGGCTGCGGCACTCCGTAATGGTATGTATAACCTTCCACTATATGCATGATCTGTTCTGCCATTCCTATAATGATCACCACATCCGCTTCTTCCATCTCAGCAAGCGGTCCTATCTCCAACCCATATATTTTCTGTGGAATTGGCATTGTATTCTTACAAACTTCACGGGCAATTCCAAGATCAGAATATAATCCGCAATGACTCATAAGCTGTCCTGAATGCATCCGCTCTGATTCTTCCCGCATCCCTGTCAATTCCGGTCCGCTGCTGCATGTAAAATTCTCAGATACTACTTTCGTTCTTTTTCCGTGAGTAGCCCTATTAACAAATCCACATAAACGTGTTTTTATTCCGGCTTGTTCTGCTGAGCATGCATCGTAATCCTGTTCATATACCAGGAACCGGATTCCCACGATCTCCCGTTTAAGTTCTAATTTTTCTGATATACTTTTTATTCTTTCCTGTTCCATATTCTTCTCCGATTTATCAGACTTTGTATCTTTGTCCGTATCTACTCTCTGTTAAGCGCACGTTCACATTCATCGCAATATTTATCATATTCAGACGCCTGTGTTCCATAATCGTAATTCATTATGATTTCAAATCCAAGTTCTTCCGGATATTCCAGTCGTTCTAAAAGTTCTTTTTTAGGGCGATTATTCTCTGTATGATTAACCGTTTCAAGTACACCATCCACTACACTTTGCAACATATGAACTGGCATAGAAATGCCCATTTCGCCACTTCCATACTCGCCTGATTTTCTTGCACATGTACTTAACAGCGACACATTCACATCGTTATTCATAAATGGCTTGGCAATCAGCTCATTGCAAATGCCATTATTCGCTACCGCAATTACATTTTTTGCTACTCCGTAATATTTCACATAGCCCTGCATGACTCGCATAATGTCTTTCGCGGTTCCGATCACAATTGCCAGGTCAGCCTCTCCCATCACTTCTATCGGTGCGATCTCTATGCCGTATATCTTCTGTGTAATACACTGCTTATTTGCGCTGATCTGTCTGGAAATTGCCAGACTCTCATAACGTCCATTCCGATAGTCTTCCCTTCCGGTACTCACATCTGCCGGAATCTCGCGAAGTCCTACCGCATATGCCGCATTCATGCACTGGAAGTTATCTGCTTTTGCTTTCACCCGCATTCCGTTTCCCGCTTCCCGCACCATACTGCATATTGACGTATGATCCACTTCCGCTGCCCGGCAATCTTCATATTCTTTTTGCATCACAAGAAACCGGACACCTACAATCTGTCGTGCCAGTCCAAGGGCTTTATGCGCCCTCCTCACCTGCAATTCATACATATCTCATCGAACCTCCACTTACACTATTTTTTCCAGAAATTTTCTGGTCCGTTCGTTCTTAGGATTCAGGAATAGCTCTTCCGGTGTTCCTTCCTCAACAATACGTCCCTCATCCATAAATATAATCCTGTCAGCAATCTCTCTTGCAAATTTAATCTCGTGCGTGACAATAATCATCGTCCGTCTATGCTCATTTGCCAGATTACGCAATATGTCCTGAATGCCGGACACGAGCTCCGGATCCAGCGAAGAGGTCGGTTCATCCAGCAATATTACCTTCGGATTCACAGCCATTGCTCTTGCAATTCCCACTCTTTGCTGCTGCCCACCAGATAATCTGGACGGATACTCATCGACCTTATCAAGCAGTTCCACCTGTTCCAGATATTTTAACGCTTTTTCTTTTGCTTCTTCTTTTTTCATCTTTTGTAAAGATGTCATAGGAAGCATTACATTCTGCAATACGGTTTTATTCTTAAACACATTATAATTCTGAAATACCATAGAGCTTTTCTGCCTCAGTGCACGTATCTGCTTTTCGTTTTTCTTCTGAACATTTAATATCACTCCATCAATTTCAATACTGCCCTGTTCTGGAAATTCAATACAGTTCAGGCATCGCAAAAATGTAGACTTCCCCATCCCCGATGGACCGATAATTACAACTACTTCTCCCTGTTCTGCAGTAAAATTTATTCCTTTCAACACATGAAGTTTACCAAAACTCTTGTGCAAATCTTTTACTTCGATCATCCTATATCTCCTTCATATACCCGCATGGAATCTTATATCTTAATGATTACAAATGCTTGCAGATCCGTACTTCCATTCGTTTCAAAATCCGGTTGATCAACACAAGCATTACCCAATATACAACACCCACTGCAATATACGCTTCCATAAATCTCAGGGATGATCCGCCAAGAATCTTCGCCTGCGAAAGCATCTCGATCACACCGATTGTAAAACCAATTGCGGTATTCTTGACCATACCAATGAATGAATTTCCAAGTGACGGAAATGCTGCAATAAAGGCCTGTGGCAAAATAATCTCTTTATACATTGCAAATGGGCTCATACCAATTGATAATGCCGCTTCCTTTTGTCCCTTATCTACTGACATCAAACCGCCTCTTATTGTCTCTGCAATAAATGCTGAAGAATTCATTGCAAGGGAAATAACCAATGTCGTACTCGCCGGCATTCCTCTCATAAATACAAAAAGCTGAGGTAATCCAAAATAGAAAATAAAAAGCTGTGTGATATACGGTGTTGAGCGAAAATATGAAATATACAATCCGGCAATATTTCTCAAAACCTTATTCTTAGACGTATAACATATTTCCAATATCATACCTAACACAAAAGCAAAGAAAAAAGATATCAGTCCCAGATACATCGTATATGGAATTTTCATCAAAAGTTTCGGAAAACAGGAAAAGAAAAATTCAACATCAAATCTCATAAACAATCTCCTTATGCTCACTTAAGCACAAATAAAGGCAGCCTTAAAGACTACCTTTATCATTTACTTACTACTCTTCAGTAATCTGTGTCACATCACGACCATAGAATTTCTCTGAAAGTTTGCTAAGTGTTCCATCTTCCTGCATCTCTTTGATACTCTTGTTGATTGCATCAATAATCTCCGGATCTGCATCTTTTGCAAATGGCCATGCCTGATAATCAACAATGATCGGATCGCCGATGAGTTTGAAATTATATTCTCCTTTTTCATTAATGGAATCAAAGGATAACTCTGTGATTGGGAACGCATCATAATGTCCTACTTCAAGCTCTTCATATATATTTCCTGCTGTTTCAACACATTCAATCTGCTCGTCTGCTGAATGCTCTGCATTATACTTATCAAAGAAATCCTGAAGGACTGTTCCGAACTCAATACAAACTTTTCTGCCCTGAAGATCGTCTACAGACTCAGCCGGATCGTCACCGCGTACACACATTTTAATAGAGTTCTCTGCGTATACATCTGTGAACTGATAAGTCTTTTTTCTCTCATCTGTTACCGAAACCTGACCAACGATTGTGTCATACTTTCCACTGTCTACTCCACCAAACATTGCTGAGTAATCATCTGATAATTCCCAGTTAATTGAAATGCCAGCTCTGTCACATACTTCTTTCAACGCCTCAACTTCAAATCCTGTTAAATTACCATCATCATCCGTATAAGAGATTGGATAGAATGATCCGGTTGCAACAACAGTAATCTCTTTGTCAGAAGATTCGTCCTTCGCATCTGTTGTGGTCTCTTTCTTAGTTTCCTTGGTATCACTGTCACTTTTTGCTCCGCAGGCTGCCAGGCTGAATACCATTGCTGCTGCAAGAAGCAAGCTAATCACTTTCTTTTTCATGTCACCCTCCTCATTTGTATTACATATTATCTTATGTCATTTTACCTTCCCTTGTTAGTTTTGTCCAATCGATAATCCCTATATATTGTAGGTATTATTTATTCTGTCTATATACCATTTCTATATTCATTACTTTCTGTGCATTTTTACTTCATCCCATTCACCATTTTATACTTATACAGCATTTCTGCATGATTCTGTTCTTCTACCTGAATGTCCGCCAGCAGCTTCCTAACTTCTGTATTTCCAAACGCAAATACGTTGGTATTGTATTCTCCTGACACCAGTTTTTCCGTTCCAATACAGTCCGTTGCAAGAAATGCATCCTTTGTTTTTTCTTCCGGTGAACTCATGGCTGTATATGTCGCTTTCGGTTCATAATCACGCCCTGCCGTGTCGTTGCAGTCACACGACGGTACTGTGCCTTTCAAGACTCTTCCGAGTGAATCATAATGCTCTCTTTCTTTACTCTGCAATGTCTGAAACAGCTTCTTCAACTCAGGATCTTTTGCCTGACCGGCGTACATTCCGTATTTTTCAATACAACTTTTCTCCTGTGTCTGTAAATCCTCAATCGTAGTGCGTTCTTTTTCTGATAATATCATGGTAACTCCTCCTTGTATTTTATGAACAATGGTAGTATGACTCCATTTTTTCTTCTTATTCCATGGCGACCGTATTTTTCCAGATTTGGTGACAAAATGTTTGACATCTCATGCAAAACTCCGTATACTTTTGGTTAGTAAAACCGAATATATTTTATCGGCATACGATTGATTTTGAGATTGAACAGGAGTTCATGAAGGGGTGCACCACCGCGGGTGTATTCTTTTGTGGACTCTTTTTTTGTAGCATTTCAGAGCCATGCAGATTTACAGCGTAATTGAGATAGGTTCTGAAACGTCGCAACGAATTCACTCTCTCAGGAAAGGAGCACACTATGATCACTGTGAACGGAAAGAATGTAGAACTTCCACATCCAATGTCGGTGGCTGAATACCTGGAAGCGAACCAGTATTCGGCCGGTCGCATTGCCGTAGAGTTGAATCACAAGATTCTGTCCAAAGCGCATTTTGCAGATACCATGCTCACCGAATGCGACACATTGGAAATCGTAACATTCGTAGGCGGTGGCTAACCTGCCTTCTGATGAGCAAACTAACATACTATCAATATTATTCACGAAAGAAGGTTATTTATTATGAATCAGACAACTGACAAATGGACACTGGGCGGTCACGAATTTACCTCCCGCTTTATCCTTGGCTCCGGCAAATTTTCGCTGGATCTGGTAAAGGCATGCGTTGAAAATGCCGAAACCGAAATCGTTACCCTGGCTATCCGCCGTGCAAATGAAGGTGGACTTGCTAACATCTTGGATTATATTCCGGAAAATGTTACCCTGCTGCCAAATACTTCCGGTGCAAGAACTGCCGAAGAAGCAGTCCGCATTGCAAAGCTTTCCAGAGAACTTGGCTGCGGTGATTTTGTAAAAGTAGAAGTTATTCATGACTCCAGATATCTGCTGCCAGATAACTACGAAACCATCAAAGCTACCGAGATGCTGGCAAAGGAAGGATTTACCGTTATGCCTTACATGTATCCGGATCTGAATGCTGCAAGAGATCTGGCCAATGCAGGTGCTGCCTGTATCATGCCTCTCGGCGCTCCGATCGGATCTAACAAAGGTCTCTGCACCAAAGAATTTATCCAGATCCTGATCAACGAGATCGATCTTCCGGTTATCGTAGATGCAGGTCTTGGCCGCCCGTCTCAGGCATGTGAAGCAATGGAAATGGGTGCTACAGCTATCATGGCAAACACAGCTATTGCAACCTCAGGAGATGTTGCTCTCATGGCTTCTGCATTCCGCGACGCTATTATTGCCGGACGTAATGCTTATCTTGCAGGTCCTGGAAGAACTCTGGATCGTGGTGCAAGCGCTTCTTCACCACTGACCGGATTCTTACACGAGTAAGTCAGGAGGGAGAGCATTATGAAAGAACATGCAACAGAAGAACATTTGAATGAAAGTATTCTGAGCGAAGAAATTCTGGAAGATCAGAAGAAAAACCGTATTGACCACATGACCTACCTGCCAGGTATGGAGGACCCGGGTTCTGACATTATGGATCAGGTGGTGGAAGCATCCAAAAACTATGACTATGACAGCTATACGGCTGCTGATGTGCGCCGGGCACTGCAGGCAGATCTGGTAACACCGAAAGACTTTGCCGCACTCCTTTCGCCTGCTGCACTTCCATTTCTGGAAGAGATCGCACAGGCTGCGCAGCGCGAGACCAGAAAGCACTTCGGCAACAGTGTTAATATGTTTACACCATTGTACATTGCCAACTACTGTGAGAACTACTGCATTTACTGCGGATTTAACTGTCACAACAAGATCCGCCGTGCGAAGCTTAATGCAGAGCAGATCGACATGGAAATGGCTGCCATTGCCAAATCCGGACTCCAGGAAATCCTGATCCTGACCGGAGAGAGCCGTGTCAAATCTGACGTTAAATACATCGGCGAGGCATGTAAGATTGCAAGAAAATATTTCAAAGTCATCGGATTAGAAGTCTACCCTATGAATTCCGATGAATATGCTTACCTGCACGAATGCGGAGCCGACTACGTAACCGTATTCCAGGAAACTTACAATTCCGACAAATACGAAACACTCCACCTCGCCGGACACAAGCGTATCTTCCCATACCGTGTCAATGCACAGGAACGCGCGCTGATGGGCGGCATGCGCGGTGTCGGATTCGGTGCTCTCTTAGGGCTGGATGATTTCCGCAAGGACGCATTTGCCACAGGTTATCATGCATGGCTCCTGCAGCGCAAATACCCACATGCTGAGATTGCATTTTCCTGTCCGAGACTCCGTCCGATCATCAACAATGACCGGATCAATCCGATGGATGTGCACGAGGCACAGCTGTTGCAGGTTGTCTGCGCATACCGTCTGCTGATGCCATTTGCAAGTATCACTATCTCTACCAGAGAATGTGCCCGCGTAAGGGATAACCTGGTGCAGATCGCGGCTACCAAAATTTCTGCCGGAGTCAGCACCGGAATCGGTGAACACGTCGATGAGATTGAAGAAAAAGGAGACGACCAGTTCGAGATCTCTGACGGAAGAAGCGTAGATGAAGTCTATCAGGCGCTGGTTCAGAACCATCTCCAGCCGGTCATGAACGACTATGTATACGTCTAAAGAAATGCAGGTTGTCGCAGTCACGAACCGCAGTCTCTGTCACAGGCCATTTCCGGAACAGCTGGAAATGGTCTGTCAGACACATCCTGCGTTTATCATTCTGCGGGAAAAAGACCTGCCGGAACAGGACTATAAAAAAATGGCAGCACAGGTGCTGGAGCTCTGTCATTCCTATAAAGTACCATGTGTTCTCCACACCTACCCAGATGCCGCACGGGCACTTGGCTGCACTTCTATCCACCTGCCCCTTCCACTTCTCCGAGAATATGCACATGAACTGAACGATTTTACACAGATCGGTTCTTCTGTGCACTCTGTCGAAGATGCTATGGAAGCAGAGAGACTTGGCGCGACTTACGTAACCGCCGGACACGTCTATGTCACAGACTGTAAAAAGGGGCTGGCACCTCGGGGACTGGACTTTTTAAGAAATGTCTGTAAGAGCGTATCCATCCCGGTCTATGCCATCGGCGGAATCCAGTTGGATGCTGATACTCACACGATTGCACAAAATCAGGCAGCAGAAATCGCCTCCTGCGGAGCAAAAGGTGGATGTATCATGTCAGGAATGATGCAGTTTACCCCTTGACATTCCCCCTTCCACTGCGTATAATGAACTATACGCAAAAGAACATCTGCCTAATCAGTACACTTTTATATTCGGGCTTGTACTGGTTTCGACGGGGGTTTAGAAGTTCTGGAAGCCATCCGTAGTGGGACACTACGTTAAAAGTTCTATTTAAATTTAAACGCAGATAATAATTTAGCGTACGCTGCCTAATTTGGCAGCAGTCGGCCTCGGGTCATCCGCTGCCTGAGTCACCGGCTTCAACGAGGCGGAGCACTTCGTTCCCAAAGCTTTGAGGGAATGGAAGACTTTATGAAGCTACTGAAGTTTTCAGCCTGTCATTAGGCGGGAGACGGAGGGAATGTCAGTATAATGACTGTGATGGGAGATGCCGGAATGGAAGGGCTTTCGGACGCGGGTTCGATTCCCGCCAGGTCCACTAAGACTGAACAAGTTGGACTCGATATGCAATCCTTGTTCAGTAGAACGAAATGATAACGGTGCTGTGTGTGAATATCATATACTGTGCCGTTATTTTTATGATATGGTGTGGATGTGTTTGTGAAAATGAATGATGCGAAAAGGCAATGCAGATTATGGAAGATAAAGATACGTCCATAAACAGGACTGCCTTATCCTCTTGCGTCTTGCTGCCAGATGTGCTATATTGAACATACAAAGAGGGAAACCGCAAGCGGCTACCCGATTGTAATTGTCAACTAATTTTTATAGTCGTCAACTATTTGCGGTAGTTGGCGGCTATTTCCGTTTTCCCTTGAATATCTCATAACAGAGACCAACAAGGGCAACTATGAATATACAAAACTGAATCAGATCAGAATATGTAATCATCTTATCGCCCTCCTTTCTTTCGTCTGGAGGGTGTTTTTATCCCTCCGAAAAAGAAGGGTAGCCGCCTGGCTTTGGTTTCCCTGTCTGTATATTATCATATTGGTAACAGGCAGGCAACCATATTTTCAGTACTAACATTTATTCGAAAAATGTATTGTCGAAACCTCCTCTTGACTTTTCTTTTTCTACAGTTATAAAATAATTAAGTCGAGCAGCAAAAAGGCGTAAGTCCAGATTACAGATACGTATTCGTATTCTGTCTCTGGATTTACGCCTTTATTTTTTATATAACAGGAGGTTATATTTATGCCAAAGAACAAATTACAGGGAACTGTCTTCGGTCTGATCTTCTGGAATATGTTTGCCGCAGCGCCGTTCAGCCACTGGCTGTTTCAGCGCATTTTCAGCAGATAACTATCCGAAGTTACGGATCTTAAAGTCTCTGCTTGCTTCTCTCTGCTGATCCTTTTTAGCAATATCCTGACGCTTATCGTACAGCTTCTTACCTTTGGCAAGCCCAATCTCTACCTTCACCAGACTTCCCTTGAAATATACCTTCAGCGGTACGATCGCGATACCTTTTTCCTTGGTCTTACCAAGCAGCTTATTGATCTCATATTTATGCAGCAGAAGCTTTCTCGGTCTCAGCGGATCTTTGTTGAAAATATTGCCCTTCTCATATGGGCTGATATGCATGCCGTAGATAAAGACCTCGCCGTTTTCAATTCTTACAAAAGACTCCTTGATGCTGCATTTGCCCATACGCAAGGACTTTACTTCTGTACCTGCCAGCGAAATGCCTGTCTCGTAAGTATCCAGAATAAAATAATCATGATATGCCTTTTTATTATTGGCAATCAGCTTGCCATTACTCTTCGCCATCTTCCATATCTCCTTCATCAGTCATCTCAAAATCTATGGTTCTTGTCAGACAGTCAGCATCGATCACACGCACATACACCGTCTCACCGAGCTTGTACGTCTTGCCTGTGTGCTCGCCAACCATCTCGTATCTATCCTCATAATAATCATAATGGTCATCGTACATATTTGCAACATGAACCAGTCCTTCAATTGTATTAGACAGCTCCACATAGATGCCCCAGTTGGTAATGCCCGAGATCACACCCTCAAATACTTCGCCAATATGTGCTTCCATATACTCAGCCTTCTTCAGGCGGATGGTCTCCCGCTCTGCCTCTTCTGCCCGGCGTTCTGTCTCACTTGCCTGTCTGGTTACTTCCGGCAGAATCGTCTGATAGTGCTCCATCTTTTTCTCGTTCATTCTGCCACGCAGATCATCCTTGATAATGCGATGGATCTGCAGATCCGGATACCGGCGGATCGGAGATGTAAAATGTGTATAATAGCGCGCTGCCAGTCCGAAATGTCCGTCATTCTCCGGCGTATATCTCGCCTGTTTCATCGAGCGCAGTGCCAGTCTGCTGATCATCGTCTCCTGCGGCGTGCCCTGGATCTTCGCCAGTAGCTTCTGAATCTGCCCCGGACGCACTTCATCGGAAATGTGCATGGAATAACCAAAGTTATTGATCAGGATTGCAAGCTTCTTGATCTTATCTTCATCCGGTGTCTCATGTACCCGGTATACGAACGGAATCTCCCGCCAGTAGTACTCTTCCGCTACCGTTTCGTTGGCAAGCAGCATGAAATCTTCGATAATCTTCGTTGCCACATTACGGTCGTAAGAACGGATCTCCGTCGGATGTCCTTCCTCGTCCAGCATGATCTTACTCTCCGGAAAATCAAAGTCAATCGAGCCCCGCTGATGTCTGCGGTTTCTAAGGATACCGGCAAGTTTCTCCATTTCTTCAAACATCGGCACCAGATCAAGGTAACGCGTCGTCTCTTCCTCGTCATGATCTTCCAGGATCTTCTTAACACTGGTGTAAGACATACGCTCATTGACACGGATCACAGACTCACAGATCTCGTGATCGATCACATCACCTTTGGTATCTACCGTCATAATGCAGCTCATTGCCAGACGGTCCACGCCCGCATTCAGTGAACAGATACCGTTCGACAGACGATGTGGAAGCATCGGGATCACACGGTCTGCCAGATACACACTGGTTCCACGATGAAGTGCTTCTCTGTCCAGCGCACTCCGCTCCTGCACATAATTCGCCACATCAGCGATATGTACGCCCAGAATCCAGTTCTTGCCATCTTCTGTCCGCGTAAGCGATACCGCGTCATCCAGATCCTTCGCATCCTCGCCATCGATCGTGACCATCACCCACTCACGCAGATCCTTGCGACCCGCCATATCTGCATCACTGACCTCTTCCGGCACACGCTCTGCCTGATTCATCACTTTCTCCGGAAATTCAACCGGCAGATCATAGCTCTTTACGATCGACATGATGTCCACGCCCGGATCATTCACATGACCGAGAATCTCTACGATCTTACCTTCCGGCTTGGCATTATCCGAACCGTAAGACGTCAGTTCCACGACCACCTTGTGACCGTCTACCGCGCCTTTTGCGCGCTCCTCCGGCACAAAAATATCCTGCAGAAATCTCTGGTTATCCGGGATCACAAATCCGTAATGCTTGCCCTTTGCCACCTGATAGAGACCTACAATCTTTGCCGTACCGCGCTCTGTGATCTTCACGATCTTGCCTTCCTTACGCTTTCCTTCCGGCGAAGCAGTTAACAGAATCTCCACCGTATCTCCGTGAAGTGCTCCATTGGTCTCCTTCTCCGGGATAAAGATATCATCTGTCTCCCCTTCTATCGTTACGAAGCCAAATCCTCGAGGGTGTGCCTGATAGACACCTCGCAGCGTCCGCCCTGCTCCCTTGAGATACTTTCCCTTCTGGGATACGTGCACCTTGCCCTCTGCCTCCAACGCATCCATGACCGCTTTCAGCTCACTGCGCTGCTCCTTCGGCACCTGCAGCAGAATGGCAAGCTCCTTCAGCTTCATCGGCACATACATATCATCGCATATAAATTCATATATAATCTTTTTTCTCTTTTCAAATGTCTGGTCCATCTTCTCTCCTAACTTCTGCACATAAGAATAGGCACCCTTATTACAAGAGTGCCTTACATCCAAATTCATCTTCTTATGCAAATACCTTCAGATTCAATGCCAGCGCAAGCAGGATAAATAATACTGCGAGCACTCTGGTAACCTTCACTAAAGTACCTTCCATAGAACGTCCTTTGTTCTGTCCCCAGTAAGAATCAGCCATACCTCCGATAGTTCCGAGTCCTGCCGACTTACCTTCCTGTAATAATACAACTATTGTCAGTGCAATACAATCGATTGCAAGTAAAATCATTAATACGGTCTTCAAAATTTCCACGATTCACACCTCCTGCGGATTAAACATAATTATTTTAGCACAGGAGTGTCCATATAGCAAGGAAAATCTGCTGTCTTTCCCAACATTTCCTCAATCCTCATGAGCCGGTTATATTTCTCTACGCGCTCTGATCTGCACGGTGCACCGGCCTTAATAAGCCCCGTGTTAAATGCGACCGCAATATCCGCGATCATCGTATCCACAGTCTCTCCCGAACGGTGGGATATGATTGCCTGCCAGCCTGCCCGGTGTGCCATTTCCACCGCATCAAATGCCTCGCTTAACGTTCCGATCTGATTGATCTTCACGAGGATCGCATTGGCTGCACCAAGTTCTATCCCTTTCTTCAGACGTTCGGTATTCGTCACAAACAGATCGTCTCCTACCAGATATACTTTTCCGCCAAGGCGCGCGGTCATCTTGACCCATCCTTCCCAATCTTCTTCGTCTAACGGATCTTCGATCGAATATATCGGGAACTCCGCAAGCAGTTCCTCATAATACGCGATCATCTGATCTGTCGTGCGCAGAACCTTCTGTCCATGCATCCGGCTCTCACCGTCAAACACATAAGCATTCAGCTTCTCATCATAGAGCTCAGACGCTGCCACATCCAGCGCAAACAACATATCCTTTCCCGGCTGATACCCTGCCATCTTGCAGGCATCCATTAACATGCTCAGTGCCTCTTTCGCATCCGGAAGATCCGGTGCAAAACCCCCTTCATCTCCTACCGCCGTGTTACAGCCGCGCTGCCCAAGCAGCGCTTTCAGGCTCTGGTAAATCTCCGCACACATCCTTACACCTTCCCGGAAATCTGGCGCACCCACAGGCAGGATCATAAATTCCTGAATGTCAATCGTGTTGTCCGCATGCCTGCCACCGTTCATAATATTCATCATCGGAACCGGCAATGTCCTCGCCTGTACACCGCCAAGATACGTGTACAATGGACGTTCAGATATTTTTGCTGCCGTTCTCGCCGCTGCCATCGACACCCCGAGAATTGCATTAGCGCCAAGTTTCCCTTTATTCCTGCTGCCGTCAAGTCTCTTCAGCACCTCATCCAGCCCTCTCTGGTCCAGTACATTCATCCCCACGATCTCCGGCGCGATCTGTGCATTCACATGGTCAGCCGCGTGCTCCACACCTTTTCCCATGTAACGTGCCTCTCCGTCACGCAGTTCGATTGCTTCATATTTCCCGGTGGACGCACCCGACGGTACACTTGCACATCCCACGGTTTTCTCTCCAGCCAGTATCTCCACCTCGATCGTAGGATTCCCTCGCGAATCAAGGATTTCTCTCGCATATACATCTCTGATCGGTACATATTTATCCATAAAAAATACCTCCTATTACAGGAGGTATTATTTCCAGATTCCGTTCGTTCTATCCCACAACCAGACCTTCTGCGCGAATCACATCGATCACCTGATCTACGTATTTCTCACACAGTTCATCCGTCGTTGCTTCTACCATGACACGGATCACAGGCTCTGTACCGCTCTCACGCACCAGAATACGTCCGTCATCACCCAGCGTCTCTGCCACTGTATTAACTGCTGCCTGCACTGCCGGATTCTCACGGGCAGTCTTCTTATCTGTAACACGCACATTTTTCAGAAGCTGCGGGTAAATGCGTACAGGCTCTGTAAGCTGGCCAAGAGTCATCTTCTTCTCCAGCATAACTTCCATAATCATCAGAGAAGTCAGGATACCGTCTCCGGTCGTCGCATGCTTGCTGAAAATAATGTGTCCGGACTGTTCACCGCCCAGAGAATAATTATTCTTTACCATGTTCTCGTATACGTATTTGTCACCAACAGCGGTCTTCTCATATTTCATGCCCACTTTATCGCAGGCTTTGTATAATCCGAGATTGGACATTACCGTTGTCACAATCGCATCACCATTCAGACGTCCTGTTTCTTTGAGATATTTACCACATACGTACAGAATCAGGTCACCGTCTACGACATTGCCGTTCTCATCCACTGCGATACAGCGATCCGCATCTCCATCGTAAGCGAATCCTACATCTAGTCCCTTTTCACGTACATACTCCTGCAGCACATTGATATGAGTAGATCCACAGTTCGTATTGATATTCAGACCATCCGGTTCGTTATTGATCACATAAGTCTTAGCACCCAGCGCATCAAACACACTCTTTGCGATCATAAATGAGCTTCCGTTTGCACAGTCAAGTCCTACCTTTTTACCTTCAAAAGATCTGGTTGCCAAAGAAATCAGATATCCGATATAACGGTTACGTCCTGCAGAGTAATCTGTGGTGCGTCCGATCTGATCCTTCTTCGCCAGCGGAAGCTCCGGGATCTCTCCGTCAATGTATGCTTCAATCTTCGCCTCAACATCGGCATCCATCTTATGTCCCTTGTGGTTGATCAGCTTAATACCATTATCATAGAATGGATTGTGGCTGGCAGAGATCATAATACCGCAGTCAAAATCCTCGGTTCTTGTCACGTAAGACACACTCGGTGTAGTCGTAACATGCAAAAGGCATACATCCGCACCGGAAGCTGTCAGACCTGCAACCAGCGAGTACTCAAACATATAGCTGCTTCGTCTGGTATCCTTACCGATCACGACTCTTGCGCGATGTTCCTGTCCGTAATACCATCCGATATAACGTCCCACTTTGAAGGCATGCTCCACTGTCAGCACTTCATTGGCCTCACCACGGAAGCCGTCTGTTCCAAAATACTTACCCATAATTCTTCTCCTTACTATCCTTATTAATGTATCTATACAGTTCCGTTTATACGGTAAACTTTTTCAAGAATGCCTCGGCAATCCTGCCGGAGGCTATATCAGTTGAGGGATTGACTCCCAGCTGATATAATATTGCAACAAAATCCAGTTATGATGCACTTATCTCTGGCTCCACGCAGATCTTGATAACAGGATCAATATCGGGAATATCTCCAGTCGACCTGCCAGCATATCTCCGATCAGTACTAATTTGGAGAAAATGCTGTATGCGCTAAAGTTACAGGTCGGTCCTACAGCATCCAGTCCCGGTCCGATATTGTTAAAACATGCAAGCACTGCTGAAAGATTCGTCTCCACCGAAAATCCATCAATGGATATCATCAAGAAACTTAAGATCACAATGATCACATAGATAGCCATGTACGCATTGATGCTTGCCACAATCTTCTCGTCCACCATACGACCGTTGTTGCGCACTACCTGCACTTTCTGTGGATGCAGAACTTTACGTATATTACGATGTGCACTCTTCAGCAAGATCAGCGCGCGTCCGCATTTCAGACCTCCTCCGGTACTTCCTGCACACGCTCCGAGTACCATCAGCGACAATATGATCGCCTTGGAAAATCCGGGCCATTTATCAAAATCCGTCGTAGCAAATCCGGTGGTTGTAATAATACTGGACACCTGGAATGCCGCATGTCGTATAGTCTCACCCAGAGATCCGTAGAATCCTCGCAGGTTCCACACAATCAGCGCCGTACTTCCAAGCACAGCGCCAAGATATAACCGTAATTCTTCATCAAAGAACACTGCCTTGAACTGCCTGATCAAAAGCAGATAATAGCAGGAAAAATTCACTCCAAATAACAGCATGAATACAGTCGTTACATTCTGCAGATACGGACTATAACCTGCTATGCTGTCGTTCTTAATACCAAAACCACCGGTTCCGGCTGTACCGAACGCAGTACAAAATGCATCAAATGCCGGCATATGACCAGCCAACAGGAAAATAATATTAATGACCGTCAGCAAAATATAGATCAGATACAGGATCTTCGCTGTATCCTTCATCTTAGGAACCAGTTTACCAACGACCGGTCCCGGGCTTTCCGCACGAAGAATGTGCATTGTATAGCCTCTGCCCTTGCCTCCTGCCGGCACAATCGCAAGCAGGAACACCAGCACACCCATACCACCCAGCCAGTGGCTGAAACTTCTCCAGTATAACAAACATTTGGACATGTCTTCTACTGCCGGTAAAATGGATGATCCGGTTGTAGTAAATCCGGATACGATCTCAAATAATGCATCCACATAGTTCGGAATCTCGCGAGAGATAAAGAATGGAAGTCCACCAAATAATGACATACCGATCCATCCAAGTCCTACGCACGCCAGACCTTCTTTTGCGTAGAATCCGCTTGCTGCATGCCTGCAGGTAAGTCTTAAAAACGTGACCACCACTGCAATGATCAGAATACTCCAAAGCAGTGCCTGCATGGCATTATCTTCTCCGCATACATAGCCGATGATCACCGCCGGAATCATAAACAAACCTTCCACAGTCAATATCTGGGCCAGAAAACGCCCAACCATCTTATAGTTCATAATGACGTCTCCTCACCTATTCAAATATATCATCCAGCTGATACAGCACTTCGTCACGACCAGATACAACAACTACCGTATCGCCCACCTCAAAGCTGGACTCTCCATCCGGCACCTCTGTCCTCGCCTTATGAGAAATACCTGCGATCAGGATATTCTTTTTTGTCTCAATGTTCTTCAGCGGCACTCCACAGTATCTGGTATCCTTCTCTACGAGAAATTCCAGTGCTTCTGCCTGACCATCCGCGATACCGTACACCGTGATCGCAGCACCTTCCTGATTATGCATTGCACGCACATAACGTACGATTGCATTGGTACACAGCTCCTTCGGACTCACAATACTTCCTATAGGAAGATTCTCGATAATCTTGGTGTGATCCAGATGTCCTACCTTCGTGATCACCTGCGGCACGCCACAGTTATTACCATATAAAGAAATGATGATATTCTGCTCATCCATGCCAGTCATCGTAATCAGCGCATCGCAATCCTGGATGCCTTCGCTCTCCAGCAATGCCTGATTGCTGGCATCTCCATGGATAATGCTGGCTCCCGGCAAACGCTTCGCCAAATCCAGACATTTCTCATAATCCTGTTCAATGATCTGCACGATCATACCACTCTTCTTCAGTCTCTCAGCAAGATAATAGCTGACTTTACCACCGCCACAGATCATAACGCGACGTACCTTATGCGTAATAATGCCCAGATTCTTCAATAATATCGTCAGATTATCGGTCGGTGCCGTAACAAAGATACGGTCGCCTTCCTGCAATACGAAATTGCCATCCGGTGCAATTACCTTGCCTTTTCTCAATACAACGCATACCAGTACTTTGCATTTTGCTACGGAATCCAAATCATTCAATGCCAGATCCTTCAGCTTACTGTCCGAACCAATTCTCAGTTCTACAATCTCAAGTCTTCCCTTTGCGAAAGAATCTCTCTTCAGGAATCCCGGGTATTTCAGCAGATGCTCAATCTCAATCGCAGCCTGCTTCTCCGGATTCACTGACAATGACAGCGCAAATGTCCCACGCATCCGGTAAATCTGCTTGCTGTATTCCGGATTCCTGATACGTGCGATCGTATGAATATCAGGATTCATACCATGTGCTGTAAGACAGCACAACAAATTAACTTCATCCGCACTTGTCACCGCGATCAGAAGGTCCGCATCCTTAACGCCTGCTTCTTCCAGTATCTCCATAGATGCGCAATTACCACGAATCGCCATCACATCAAATCGCTCAATACTACTATCCAACACGTTCTGCTTCGAATCAATCAGTGTAATATCATACCCGGCTGCTGTCAGTTCCCGGGTCAGTGATGCTCCAACTTTACCATCACCAGCAATCAATATCTTCATTTTATCCTCCATCGGCATTCTCATGCCTGGCTCACAAGCCTACTATCCTATATTAAATCTATACTCCATTATAGCAATTCGTTCCAGAAAGGCAATCCTTTTTTTACCCCAGCATTACCTGAAGCACAACAGCGGCGGATATCAGAAAGACTCCACATCCAAAAAGAACTGCACAGGCACCAAGCATTCCCCACAGCGCTCCTCTTTTCTCTCGCGGGAATACCTTCGTATATCCCGGCTGCCCCCTGTGAATCAGATAATTACCTATATATAAGAGCAGTGGTGCTATCGTTGCAAAAATCATATAAATGCCAACAGATGCTAACGGCAGTCTGTCTGTTGCCACATCAGCTGCCTGTGCGCCTGTTCCCAGCAGCCTCTCCAGCCACACGAGCGCATTTGTCAGTATTACTGAAAATGCATTATTGGTAAAATGTATCAGCATACAATAGAAGATATTCTCCGTCTCAAACAAAACATATCCCATAACAAGTCCAAGAATCGCCGTTGGCACCATACGCCACACGCTGCCATGGCACGCGCCAAAGAATAAAGCTACGATAATAATCCCAGTCCATTTGCTCCGTGTTCCACGAAAGCAGGTCAGTAATGCTCCGCGAAATGCAATCTCCTCGCAGATTGCCGGTGTCACTGCAACCACCAGCAGGTCGATCCACATCGGTGTCGCAGACATCAATTCATCTACACCATTACTCGCATTCATCATCTGATCTGGAAAAAAATACGCCATCGTAAGTGTCACCACGCTGGTCAGCAGCAAAATGCCGCCCCACAGGATCAAAGAGCCAAATATACCAGACCATTTCAGCTTCCGAAATGGAAATGCCGTCTTCATTCTGCCCCGCATGATCAGAATCATTAATATACCGATCAATGCCAGTACAATCTCATGAAGTACCACTCCCGCCGTTCCAAATAAATATCCAAGTATGCCACTCAGGATAAATATCTCAGCTACAATCAATACCGCCAATATCACAGCGGTCACGTACGGCTTCTTCCGATGTTCTCTGCTCCACGCTGTCTGTCTCATCTCATTCATAAATCTGTCTACCTGCTCTTTCCAGTCTTTTCTTATGTGTGCTGCCAGAGTTCCAAGATCTAAATCCACATGAACTTACCACAACCATATTATAACGTAATCTGACTCAATATCTCCCCGATCGGCGCAGAAATGGTCAGTTCCGCACCCACTTCTCTCGCCGTCGCACTCTTATTGATCACTACCAGATGCTTGCCATGGAAATAATCAATAAATCCTGCTGCCGGATATACCACCAAAGATGTGCCTCCAATGATCAATGTATCCGCTTCACTGATCGCCCGAATACTCCGATCGATCACATTACTGTCCAGCCCTTCTTCATATAATACAACATCCGGCTTAATCATGCCGCCACACTCACATCTTGGCACGCCATCTGCATACTTCACATACTTCGCATCGTAGAATTTTCCACATTTCATACAGTAATTGCGATGGATGCTTCCATGAAGTTCCAACACATTCTTACTTCCGGCAAGCTGATGAAGCCCATCAATGTTCTGCGTGATCACCGCCGTAAGCTTTCCCTTCTGCTCCATCTCCGCAAGTTTTCTATGCGCCGGGTTCGGCTCTGCATCCAGAAACATCATCTTATTCTTATAAAATTCATAGAATCCCTCCGGATTCTGCATAAAGAAGCTATGACTTACAATCTGCTCCGGCGAATACTTATACTTCTGTTGATAAAGTCCGTCCGCACTCCGGAAATCCGGAATATTACTCTCCGTAGATACACCAGCACCTCCGAAAAATACAATCCTGCTGCTGTCATCTATAATTTTCTGTAATTTTGCAACTTCCTCTGTGTACATATATCTGCACCTCCTGTTTTATCTATTGTATTCCCAATACTGTCCTTTTTCAATATGAGACCTGGCTTTTCAGAGTAAATGCAACAGGGTGACCTGTTTACCTTGAAAAACTACCTGTACAAGAAATTTTTTATTTTTTTCAAAAAACTCTTTACAATTCATAGTGCCTGTGGTAATATAGCTTTTGTCAGCAAGCGGAGATGGCGGAATGGCAGACGCGCTAGATTCAGGTTCTAGTGGTAGCAATACTGTGAGGGTTCAAGTCCCTTTCTCCGCACTAGCTAGTGGGGCGAGAAACCTTGTAAATCAAGGCTTCTCGCTTTTTTATTACTCATTCGAGTTTGATTACCTTTGATTACCCTTTTTGTGTACATACAGATATTATCTTGAGCTTTCATTATAAAAACAGAGCCCGGCAGTAAACTCCAATACCACTAGGCTCTTTCTATTATTTGTTCGCAAGCATTGTATCCAATTCTTCTAATGCGTTTTCCACCTCATCTATCCCATCTTCCGAATATAAATACAACATCATTTGAAGTGCTAATTGTCCAGCTTCCTTGTCATTATAATACTTTTCATCTAAACTTCCATCTGCACTTTCTTGCTTCACAAGATCTGCTATTTTTTCTGCTGTATCAGTCAATCCTTTTGTATCACTTCTTGTAATTTCTCCATCTAAAAATCTATGAGTTGTTGTTGTAGCCTCTTTTACATATCCATACATTTCACTACTCATGCCTTTAGGTGTTTTTTCAGCACACCCATTCATGCAAACAACAACTATCATCAGCACAATGGCCCATATACTTATAATTTTCTTATTCATCTTTTCCTCGTATTCCATATCTTGCAGCGTCTATACACAATTACACTATATACTTTTTCTAAATACTATTGAGCATTTTGAACGGTAATCATTAATTCTTTCATTGACTTAGACGCTATATATTCTACTCCATCCACTGTTGCTGCACAACGACTTGTATCTCCATAGCTCGATTCATTGCCTAATACTTGCTCAATAATATTCGGTATTTGATTCGGAGATGTGTTCGGCGAATATGCTCCATATAACGCAAACTGAATTGCCTCCAAAAGATCTGTGGGCATCAAAACCCAACCTTTCACATAAAACTGTACATAATCCACTTCATATTTACAGTCTTTTCCTGATAATGCATTAAATCTAAAGTATATTGTTGATGCACCACTAGCAATATCCACTCTATTATCACTTATTTGATTTGCATCCAACTTATAAGATGATAAATATTCAACATCTCCCGACAGCGCATCGATAATATTGTTATATCTCTCAATAAACTTACTTATAGACATTGGGTTGTTCACCATAGAATCTACTAGCGCTTTACTATCTTCATAGTCTATATCTTGCAAATAGGTTAACGCATTATCATAATCTCCGCTATCGTAATATTGCTTTCCAATATAATATTTACATGCAGTCGCTACTTCTTTACTATCTTCATAGTCTATACTTTGCAAATAGGTTAATGCGTTATTATAATCCTCACTATCATAATACTTTTTTCCCAAATTATATTTACATTCTTTTGCAAGTTTATCATCAGACCACCAATATTTTTCCAGCCAATATAAAGCTGTTTCATATTCGCCATCTTTCACATAGTCCGATGCAATTTGATATGCACATTTTCTACTTCTTTCATGTGCCTCATCATATGTATCTTCATAATCACTTGTAACTTGCGAATAAGCCTCTAATGCATCTTCATAATTTCCTTTATTATACAATTTATTTCCTTGTTCGATATAACACTTTTGCAAATAAAGCTCTGCATCTTTATAATCCAAGATTCCTTCGAACTTTTCGCTTGCATTATCATACTCTTCACTTTCATACAACTTAACACCTTGATTGTATGTATACATATCTGAATTCAAATATGCTATCGCTCCAATTAAGGCAATCACCCCCACTACAATAGGAATAATCATTTTCCTTTTATTTATTTTTTTCTTTTCCTGATTTGGAAACGCTTCTTTATTGTCCTCGCCCCCTTGTTCTGGCTCAGTTTCAGACACTGCAGCATTCTCCTCATCTCGGTTTACTGTAGTCTCCTCTGGCTCTGAAATTGGATTTATCTCCTCCCTCTTACTTGTTCCAGCCGTCTGTTTCAACTGTTCCTCACACTGTTCACAATACTCTCTGTCCTCTGGAATCTCTGCTCCACAATTAGGACATTTTTTTACCTCCATATTGTTTTCCTCTCTTTCCTTTTTGTTTATCCAATAGTTCCTTATGTAATTCATTTTAGAGTTTATAACTCTAAAAGTCAATAGAGTTATAAACTCTTGGATAAAATAACTATGGAGGATTTGTTATGCATTACAGAGAACGTGTACGCGCCCTAAGAGAAGACCATGATTATACACAAACAGATATTGCCAGCTTACTAAATATTGGTCAGCGTACCTATGCTGATTACGAACTTGGCAAAACACGCATTCCGATAGATTCTCTAATCAAGCTTGCACATTTCTATAATGTTGATATGAATTACATTTGCGGTATAAGTAACACCCCTTCTCCATTTCCTAAAAATTAATTTAACGACCATTGCTTAAGATAGCAAAAGTCCCACAAGATTTCCTCCTGTGAGACTCATTTCATTCGTTTACTCCCAATATTGCTTCTACATCGTCAGCAGTAATCCATCCCTCTTCTCTCGCCGACTGTTCTCCTTTTTCCAAACATTTCAACAATTCTATTCCAGTTTTCGTGTCATCACAATCCTTCATATCCCAAATCACATACTCACCTCTCACAATAATGGCATAACTGTCCACACTCGCACTAACGCGTACACGATAGCCAACGCCCCAATCACAAAGCATAACAGACTCCAAAAACGGCTTCCGCCGCCTGCTATATCTGTCAGGCTCTCCGTCACATCCGCCGGATTACTCGGATTATAATATCCCGGGCATTCCATTCCGATGGGATACTGATCTGTAGCGCTTCCCACGCGCGTCTCATATTCGTATCTCTGACCATTGACCGTATACTCATACACCGGCGTATAGGACGTAACATAGATCACGCTTTCCGGTCCCTGTTCATTGGAATCATGCTCCTCCCGCTCGTGCTTTACCACTCTTATCACACGAAGTGTGGTATGACCTGTATACCGCTGTCGATATTCCTCATTTCTTTTACCTGCTCTGTTCCACAGTTTTTTCCCAAACCAGAGAAATAAAAGACCGAGAATCAATGGAATTGCTACTGTTACGAAAGAATACCCATAAAAATATGCCATAGTTTTCCTCCTTTTTGAAGCCGCTAAGAACTCCTGACCATCTTACGCTAATAGCTCAGATATTCTAATTAAAAATCCGGAATATATACTCACAGGAATTTCATCCTCGAACGAATACTGCATAGAATCTTCATTTCCTTCAAAGAAATACGTCTGTACCGTCTCTTTCATAGGATTGACGATCCAATACTCTTTCACTCCGGCAGTTCTATACTTAAATAACTTTATAAGATAATCCATGCGATAACTGCTTGGAGATACAATCTCAACGATCCAGTCCGGTGCACCATTACAGCCCTTATCATCTAATTTGTCTGCATCAAACACAACCGTCACATCTGGCTCAACATATGTCTTATCATCCTGATTTAAAAACACTGCAAACGGCGCAGGATATACTTCACACGTGCCTTTATTATCAGCAATATAATTGCCAATTATCCGGCTAAACTGTTGCACCAGCTTCTGATGAATACGACTTAGCGGCGCCATATCATAGATTTTACCATCAATGAGTTCCGCACGTTCTCCCGCCGGGAGTGCATAAATATCTTTTGTTGTATAAGTCTCTTCTTTCGGTAATGGCATCATATCACTTCCTTTTCCTTCACATCGTCAGTACCATTATTAATGATATTTTTGTAGTATAAAACTATTATAATATATATTTAAACAGTCTAACATACATTTTTTTCTATCCTTTTATATAATCAAATGCCACTCTCTTACTTCCATCTCTGACATATATAATTCCGCATTTTTTGAACCCATATCTGAGCACCGCATCCTGCATTGGCTGGTTATCTTCATGCGTATCAATTCTGAGATAATCAATCTTTTCACTACAGTAATCAAAGCAGGTCTTTGCCAGGCCTTTCGCTTTACCGGATGATGCAATTCTGTGGATGGTTCCGTAGATCTTACTGCTGTGCCATTCGCCATCTTCGATCACCTGATAAGTCGGATCTTCACCGATGATAAATGCAAATGTTCCTACGAGCTCATCATTTTCCACAAACACATAAGAATTACCGTTGTCGATATCTTCTGTGATAATTTCTACCGATGGGTATCCGTCATTCCACTGTGTCAGATTACCTTTGCTGCGCATAAATGCTTTTGCATTTTCATACAAATCCATAATTACTGGAATATCTTCTTTTCTGGTCTTCCTGATGTTCATCCTATTTTCGCTGTTCTCCTTTATTTGATTTCCATTCTTTTACATAGTCCAGGAACGCTTCTGTAGCCGGATCCAATTCGCTGTCTTTCAGATATGCCACGCCCAACGTCCGTTTGTAATGCTCCGTAAATGGGCGGATGCAGATGTCGAATGGCGGATTGGACAGCAATAATTTCGGTAATACACTGATTCCCATCCCATCGGATACCATTTTCTGGACAGCCACGTCATCATCTAACTGGTAAAGCACAGTCGGATGAATGTCATTCTGCTCAAAGATTCCACCCGCTTCAAAGTCAAAACCATCTTCTGAATAAATATAATTCTCGTCCTTAATATCAGCCAGATTCACCTTCAGTTTGTCTGCCAGTGGATGATTTCTCGACGTCAGGAGCATCAGTTCATCCGTATCCATCGGATAAAATTCCAGATTATCCGGAAGCAGATAATTGGACACGAAAATACAATCCACCTCATTCTGATCCAGCTTATCATGAAGCTGTGAAGAACTTCCCATTGATATTTTAAAATGAATATTTGGATATTTTTTTGAAAAATTCTTTACCATGGAAGGTAACCAGTTATATGCAATACTCTTGATCGTTCCGATATGTATATAACCATTTTTCAGACTGGTCAGATTCGATGCAATATCCGCAATACGGTTCTCGGCATTGCAGATTGTTCGCAATTCCCGGATAATTTCTTCTGTATTTGAGATTGGCAGCATGCCATTTTTCGTTCTTTTAAACAGCGGAAGACCAAGTTCTTTCTCAAAGCTCTTAATTGCCTGACTGATCGCTGACTGCGTATAATTATATTTTTCTGCTGTGACTGATATGCTGTGTGTATGATACACGCTTAGAATCATTTCGTACTTTGTCATTTTTTTGCTCCCTGCTTGTAACACTCTTCTTTAATTATATAATTGCAGCAGCCAGTACGCAAGACGCATCCGCCGGGCATGCATTAGAATTGTTAAACGGCCCATTCAATATTTTTTATATCATAACCGTTTTTCATCAATTCTTCCACTCTTTAGATATATTAATTGACCCATTTAATTTTCTTAAATTGTTTAACAAAAGACAAAGTTATAAAATTAAAAATGCTGGCGGATTTCCAAGGTTATCGGGGTGGACATCTGCCAGGTAACTGTTTATCACAATATTTTGGTATATTTATCTGGAGGGTTAAAATGAATGCAGTAATTTTACTAAGAATTGTTTTGATCGCATTTACAATCTGCTCTGCTTTGTTTCTGATTGTCGATCTGATCAAGCACAAAGACGAGATCCATTTCAAAAAGGGTATTACACTTGCCCTGATCGGTTTATTCACCAACATGCTGGATACCTGGGGTATCGGATGTTTTGCAACACAGTCTGCATGTTTCAAATTCACCAAGTCAACGAATGATGAGATTATTCCGGGTACGTTAAATGTCGGCAACACGATTCCCGTTGCATTAGAGGGCATCCTCTTTATGACTTTCGTAGACATTGATCCGCTGACTCTTTATCTCATGCTGGCCGCAGCTGCTATCGGCGCACTCGTTGGTTCCGGTATCGTCTGCAAATGGGATCTGAAAACCGTTCGTTACGCTCTGTCTGTCGGTCTGGTAATCCTGGCTGTTGCACTTGTATGCAAGAACGCCGGCGTCGGTCCATTCGGTGCTGTCGGCACTGCAACCGGACTTAGCGGTATTAAATTAGTCGTAGGAGTGGTCATTAACTTCTTCCTTGGCGCATTGATGATGATCGGTGTTGGTCTGTATGCTCCATGTATGGCACTTGTTGGCGCACTTGGCATGAACATCGGAGTTGCATTCCCGATCATGATGGGTTCTTGTGCATTCCTGATGAACGCATCCTGCTTCAAATTCATCAAAGAAGGAAAATACGACCGTACTGCAACGATCATGCTGTCCATTTTCGGATGTATCGGCGTAGTCATTGCATATAAGGTTGCATGCTTCCTGTCACTGTCCACATTAACTTACATCGTATGTGTAGTTATGATCATCACTTCCGCAACATTCTTCCGCGATGCGCGGAAAATGTCTATGCCTTCTGAATCAGAGCGGGCACAGAAAGAGTTGCAGAAATCCGGAGCAATGGCAGACTAATCAATTAATACAAAAATCACAAAAGGATTCATATGATAAATGGGAGGTAACCGGATAACATATCCGATGCCTCCCATTTTTTATACTTTTCTTTATACTTTAAGCTGACTGTATTCGCTCTAGAATGAGAATGTCATTGCTCTCAGAACTTGCTTTTCCTCTTCGTCCAGCCGGTTCTCCTGCTTCAGAGCCTCTACCATATCTACATCCTTGATCTCACCAAAATAACGCACGACTACACGATTCGTCTTACCTTCTGCCAGAGCCTTTACAGCCACATATCCCATACGGGTAGCTGTCACACGATCTCGTGCTGTCGGTGAACCGCCTCGCTGAATATGTCCGAGTACGGTCACTCTAGGATCCAGTCCCAACTCTGCACGGATCAGATCTGCGACTTGATGCCCGGCAGTACCATTACCAACCACTTCATTATCCAGCGTTCCGTCTGCTTTACGCTTAGCTCCCTCTGCTACGATTACCATGAAATGGGTACGCCCTGCAAGTCTTGCATTACGGATCTTCTCCGCAACATCTTCCTCAAAATCCCAAGGTTCTTCCGGAATCAGAACGGCTGTTGCACCTGTTGCAATACCGACATACAGTGCCAGATTACCTGCTCTGTGTCCCATGACCTCGATAACCGAGCATCTCTCATGAGACTGCATTGTATCACGGATCTTATCGATTGCTTCTACTGCCGTATTCGCTGCAGTGTCGTATCCTATACTATAGTGGCTGCATCCGATATCATTATCAATTGTACCCGGTATGCCAACTACAGAGATTGGATATTCCGTAGAAAGTGCCAAAGCTCCGGCAAATGTACCATCACCACCGATTGCCACAATTCCGTCCAGTCCGAACAGCTTACAGTTATCGTACGCTTTCTTACGTCCTTCCTTAGTACGGAATTCATCACTGCGGGCTGTGTATAGCATTGTACCACCCTCGTTGATAATATGCGACACATCCACCGCTGTCATACGGTACATGTCTCCATTGATCAATCCATGCCATCCGCGACGGATACCCACTACTTCAATTCCCATGTAGAGTGCTGTACGCACTACGGCACGTACAGCCGCATTCATACCTGGTGCGTCGCCACCGGAAGTCAATACTCCGATCCGCTTAACCGCACATTTCTTTTGCTCTTCCATCCTAACACCTCATTTCGATATTTGCATATCGTTCCTTCTTCAATGCATACTCACATTGTAACAATCTGAATTTAAAATGTCTATGAAAATATTGTCAAAATATTGTTAATAATTCAAACGCGAAAAAAGCGCTTCCCCATACTGAAGCGCTTTTCTCACTATAAACATTTTAAGAAGGAATTAGAAATTGTCTTATTTCTTTTTTTTCGGAGGCTGGTGGATGCACATTCCAAGGCAGTCTGCGCATGCCTCTGCAAATGCCTCTGAGTAGCTTGGGTGAGCGTGAATGATAGATTCAGCTACTTCATTCACTGTAATCTCCATCTGCATCAGTGCGACTGCCTCTGCGATCATCTCAGATGCAACGCCGCCTACCATATGTACGCCAAGGATCTGACCATATTTGTTGTCAGCGATTACCTTGATAAATCCTGTTGTCTCTCCAGATGCAACACTTCTTCCGTTAGCAGCCATATTAAACTTGCCAATACGAACTCCTTCTGGATGAGCCTCTTTTGCTTTTTCTTCTGTAAGACCTACAGAAGCAGCTTCCGGTGACAGGTACAGGCAGCTTGGTACATAGCTCAGGTCACATTTTACTGCGGTTCCCTTTACTGCATTTTCAGCTGCTACTTCACCCATCTTGAATGCTGAGTGAGCAAGCATGATACGTCCGTTGATATCACCACAAGCGTAGATATTATCAACAGATGTCTTCATCGTATCATCTACTACGATCTTGCCTCTCTCTGTCTTGATCTGATCAGCAAGCTTACCAAGGCATCCAAGGTCTGCTGCACGTCCGATTGACAGAAGTACTTTATCTACTTCGAATTCTCCGTTATCTGTTACGATTACCGGATGTCCGCCATTGTCTTTGATCTCTAATACTTTACGTCCGCAGTTAACGCTTGCGCCGCCTTTCTTCAGAGTCTTGTCAACTTCTGCAGAAATGTCTTTGTCAAGCATAGATACTACGCGGTCCATAGCCTCTACGATGGTAACCTTGCTTCCGAATGCGCTGAATGCAGATGCCATTTCGCATCCGATTACACCACCGCCGATGATGCCAAGTCTTTCTGGAACTTCTGTCATAGCCAGGATCTCGTCACTGGTCATAACATCTTTGTGATCCACACCCGGAATCGGGATACGGATTGCTTTAGATCCGCCGCAAAGGATGATCTTGTCAGCTTTGTATGTCTTGTCGTCACATGCAACTGTTGTTGCATCTTCCAGAGAAGCTTCTCCGGATACCAGCTTCACGCCATTTCCCTTTAACAGGCTTCCAACACCGCCTGTCAGCTGTTTTACAACCTTGTCCTTATATGCTACAACCTTTGGCATATCTACACTGTGCTCAGCATTAACTACAATGCCTCTTGATGCAGCTGCTTCGATATGATGAATGTACTCAGCAGTCTTCAGATATGTCTTAGTCGGGATGCATCCTCTGTTCAGACATGTTCCACCTACGGTATCTTTCTCGAAGATGATAACCTTTCCGCCAAGCTGTGCAGCACGGATTGCTGCTACGTATCCGGCAGGACCTCCACCGATTACAGCTACGTCATATTCATTTTCTTTCTTCTCTGCTGCAGGTGCCGCTGCTTCAGCCTTTGGTGCCTCAGCTGCAGGTGCATCTCCTTTTGCTGCCTGCTCCGGTACCTTTTCTCCGGCTTCTCCGACATATCCCATAACTGTGTTAACCGGGACTACGTCTCCACCCTGATAAAACTGAGCAAGAAGAACTCCTGCTGCAGGAGACTCAATCTCCATGGAAGTCTTATCTGTCTCGATTTCCATGAACATTTCGCCTTTTTCTACTTTATCTCCAACATTCTTCAGCCATTTAACGATAGTACCTTCTTCCATGTCCATATCGTTCTTTGGCATAGTTAATTCTGTTGCCATATTATCCTCCTAGATTAAATCAAGATTGTGACTGGATTTTCAATCAGCTCTTTCAGGTATGACTCGAATTCGCAGACTTCTGTTCCGTTCAGGATTCTGTGGTCAAATGTTACGCAGATCATCATCTTCTTGCGTACCACTACCTGTCCGTCTACCAGTGCAAGCTCATCCTCTGTTCCACATACACCAACGATAGAAGCCTCTGGCTGATTAATGATTGGTGTAAAGCTGTGTGTTCCGTACATACCAATGTTAGAAATGGTAATACGTCCGTCACCCATTTCGCTTGATTTTAATTTACCGTCTCTTGCTTTCTTAGCAAGTTCTTTTGCATCCTTAGATACCTGAAGCAGTGTCTTCTTATCAACGTCTTTGATTACCGGTACAACCAGTCCGTCTGTGATACCAACTGCCATTCCCACATTAACCTGCTTGTGGACAACATACTCGTTGCCTTCCAGCGTCATGCGGAATCTCTCGAACTTAGCTGTAGCTTTGCCGACAGCTTTAATGATCAGGTCATTTACAGATACCTTCTCAGCCTTCTCTTTACCCTCGTTGATCTTAGCACGAAGAGCAAGCAGCTCTGTAACATCAACCTTAATGTTCTGTGTTACGTTAGGAATCTCAGTATGACTTGAGTTCATGTTCTTCATGATAGCCTTACGCATAGAAGAAAGCTTTCTACGCTCAAGTACTTCTGCGATCTCCTTCATTGCGCCTGCAACATTTTCTTCCTCTGCTGCTGTCTGAGCCTGAGCAAATGCTGCCTTGATATCATCACTGAGGATCTTTCCTCTGTATCCTGATCCCTGAATAGTTGAAAGATCTACGCCGAGATCTGCTGCCATTGCCTTAGCAAGCGGTGTTGCAACCGGTGAAGCTTCAATTGCTGTAAATACATCAATTGCACGGATCTCGCCGTGGCGACCTGTCGGAACTACTTCTTTCAGATCGATTCCATTATCTTTTGCAAGTTTCTTAGCATATGGAGTTGCAGGAATTCCACTTGCATCAGACAGAACCTTTGCAGGTGCTTTTTCTGCAGCCGGTGCTTCCTTTTTCTCTTCCTTCGGAGCTTCCTCAACAGCAGCCTTTGCGCCCTGCTCCGGAACAGCTTCTCCGGCTTCTCCGACATATCCCATAACTGTATTAACCGGCACTACATCTCCGCCCTGATAGAACTGAGCAAGGAGAACTCCTGTTGCCGGAGATTCGATCTCCATGGAAGTCTTGTCTGTCTCGATTTCCATGAACATCTCACCTTTTTCTACTTTATCGCCAACATTTTTAAGCCATTTAACGATAGTACCTTCTTCCATGTCCATATCGTTCTTTGGCATCGTCAATTCTGTTGCCATTATGCTTCCTCCTTACTATCTTCCTATAAAACGTCTCTTACTGCAGCTTCGATCTTAGCTGGTGTAGGGAATGTTTCAGCCTCAAGTGTCGGGTTAAATGGCACTGGGCAGTACAAAGCACCAACACGTTTGATTGGAGCGTCAAGATAGTAGAAAGCTTCGCTGTCTGTGATCTGTGCAGCAACTTCACCGCCGAAGCCACCGAACTGAACAGATTCGTGAACGATTACAGCTTTGTGTGTCTTTTTAACTGATTCAATAATTGTATTTGTATCAAGTGGTGAAAGAGTACGAAGGTCAACAACCTCAACATTGATTCCTTCTTCTGCTAACTTCTCAGCCACATCAAGACTCATCTGCACCATTCTTCCATATGTAAAGATACTTACATCTGTACCTTCTCTCTTCACATCAGCAACGCCAAATGGAATTGTATAATCTTCATCCGGAACCATACCTTTTACATTGTAAAGCTTCTTCTGCTCAAGGAAGATAACCGGGTTGTTGTCACGGATTGCCTGTTTCAGCAGACCCTTTGCATCATATGGTGTAGAAGGAACTACAACCTTCAGTCCAGGTACATGCAGATACATCTGTTCCAGCGACTGTGAATGCTGAGCAGCTGCTCCTGTACCACCACCTGCTGCTGTACGGATAACCATAGGTACATTAACCTTACCAGCGAACATGAAGTGCATCTTAGCTGCCTGGTTGATGATCTGGTCATAACATACTGTCATGAAGTCAGAGAACATCAGCTCAACAATTGGACGCATACCTGTGATAGCAGCGCCAACACCAGCTCCTACAAATGCCTGCTCAGAAATAGGAGTCTCACGGACTCTCTCCGGTCCGAACTCTGCGATCATGCCTTTGGATACACCAAATGCTCCATCGTAAACACCAATATCTTCACCCATTAAAAATACTTTTTCATCGCGACGCATTTCCTCAACCATAGCTTCACGAACCGCGTCTCTATAAGAAATCTTTCTCATTTCACTCATCTTTCTTTTCCTCCTAAACTACTCTGCGTATACGTCTGCTTCCAAATCTGCAACAACCGGCTGTGGCTGAGCCTTAGCGTACTCGATTGCATCTTCGATCTTCTTATCAACAGTTGCCTGCATAGCGTCAACTTCCTCATTTGTAAAGATCTTATTCTCTACAAGGAATTCGCGGAAACGGATGATCGGGCTGTGATCTTCCCAATATTTGATCTCTTCTTTTGAACGATATTTATTATTATCTGATTTAGAATGTCCAGATGTTCTGTATGTATTCTCAACTACGAGAACCGGTCCATGTTCGTTCATTACATACTCACGGGCTTCTTTAACTGTCTCATATACTTCAAGAACATTGTTACCGTCACACTCAAATGCCTTAAATCCAAATGCATCTGCTCTCTTTCCGAAATCTACTGTCTTAGTAGCTTTTGCTTTTGCTGTAGACATTCCATATCCATTATCTGTCAGGATAAACAGTACAGGCAGTTCCCACACAGATGCCAGGTTCATAGACTCAAGGATTGCTCCTTCGTTAGAAGCACCATCTCCGAAAAATGCAGCACATACACGGTTCGGAATATTCTGCATCTTAATACTGAGTCCTGCACCGCATGCGATAGGTCCGTTACCACCAACGATACCATTGGCTCCAAGGATACCATTGTCGAAATCGCAAATGTGCATTGATCCACCTTTACCATGGTTTGTACCTGTTGCACGTCCAAGGATCTCTGCCATCATGTCATTTACATTAACACCTTTTCCAAGCGCCTGTCCATGTCCACGGTGTGTAGCCAGCATGTAATCATCTTTTGTAAGTGCTGCTGAAGTACCAACACCTGTTGCTTCCTCTCCAATGCTCAGGTGCATAGTTCCGTGTACAAGTCCCTGTCCAAACAACCAGAATGCTCTCTCTTCAAAAGTATGTACAAGCATCATTCTTTCCATCAACTCTTGAAGAAATTCTTTGTTTTCCAATAAGCTCTTGTCTTTAACATTAAATCCTTCCATAGTTATCTCCTTCCAAATATCCATGTTTACATTTGTATACTTGCTTTTCTATTGCAAAGCCTTTCTGTCCATAATATAGCACTATGGCATGCCTGTGTCAACCGGTTTGGTTTATTTTTGTAATTTTATATATTTTCTACTTTACAATTGTTAACTTTTGCTTGTCAAATCACTATTTTCGTTCTATAATAAATTAAACTTACAATTGTAAAGAGAAGAAGGTGATTACATTGTCCATTTCTCAGGAGCACAGATATTATCTGAAGCTGAAAGCTTTATACTATTTATATGAAGAAGGTTACACACAGACAGAGATTGCCAAGCAGCTCAACATCTCCCGCGTAACCTTAAGCCGTCTGCTGGAAGAGGCCAAAGCCGAAGGCATGATCAAATTCGAGATCGTAGACGTACGCGGTGCCATGAAGACACTTCAATTAGAAGAAAAACTCCGTCAGCGTTTCGGACTGCAGGATATCAAGCTGGTCGACTGCTCCGGTGCGGATACCGAGACACTCACTAAAAAGATCGGTTCTGAGGCCGCTTCTTATTTTGAACAGCTCGTCCATAACAATATGAAAATAGGATTAACCTGGGGACGAACACTGAACAGCATGATTGAGAACCTGCCACCGGATAAAAATATCCGGGACATCCACGTGTATACTCTGGTAGGCGGTTCATCCCAAAGCGTGGATTTTCAGCCGAACATTCTGGCGCAGCATCTGATTGATAAATACAATGGACACGCCACCATTCTGACAGCACCATTTATGTGTCAGAGCAAAGAACTCTGCTCTGCCATCAAAGAAGAACCAACGATCGCTTCTATATTAAAAGCATCACACAATCTGGATGTTACTCTGGTAGGTATCGGCGAGGCACCTGTCCGAGATGCTGATCATCTGTCAGATTATCCATTTGACACCACTACGATCAACGAGCTGGTGGACGCTGAGGCAGCCGGGGATATCTGCGGTAACTTCTTTACCATCACCGGCGAACTATGCGACACAACATTAAAGAACAGAATCATATCCATCGATATCCGGGATCTGCCGGAACACAAGCGCGTCATCGGCGTCGGCGGCGGCGAGAAAAAAGTACGCTCTATCCTGGGTGCACTGAACGGACATTATCTGCATGCACTGATCACCGATGTACAGACAGCTGAGAAAGTACTGGAACTGGCGGATGATAACACCTTGTAAATGAACAGTCCTAATCCTTAATCACAGGCATTAAATGCAAAGAGTGTAAAAGCCAATAACGGCTTTCACACTCTTTTTGCGTTTCGTACTATATTATATTCAATATAAGGGGTTTTAAGACTGTGATGCTTTTAAGGATCTGTAATATGTTACACCATCAATTGCTACTGCGATCAGCACAATCGCGTATTTTACGAAATCCTGCCAGTATGACGGAACCATCATCAGTGTAAGTGCATCCTGGATGATAACAATAAACAGAAGTCCTAAGATCGAACCGATAACAGAACCACGTCCACCATTCATACTTGCGCCACCGATAACAGCTGCTGAAAGCGCTACCATTTCTTCTCCAGATCCTGCATTTACTGCCACTCCGGAATAACGGATCATATAAATGATTCCTGCCACACCTGCAAGTGCTGCACACGCAACACATGCGATAATTTTCATTTTGTCAACTTTGATACCTGAATAAAGAGCTGACTGTTCGTTACTGCCTGTATAGAATACTTTTCTCATACCAGCTGAATTACGGACATACAATTCAGCTATGATCGCAATTACTATAAAACAAACGGGCGCCATCGGGAATACGCCTGCAATCGTTCCTTGTCCAAGAAATGCGAATCCCTTATTCTCTGCAAACACACGTACCAGAGATACCGGAGAACCACCTGTCAGAATATATACAAGACCTCTGGCAATTCCCATAAAACATAAAGTAACAATGAAGTGTGTCAGATGAAGCTTTGTTACAAGTAATCCAATGATCAAACCGATCAATGCTGTCACTGCGATACCAGCCAGTGAACAAAGCCACGGATGATTACCATTTCTCATCAAAAGCGCTGCTACTGTCATAGACAGACACAATGTCGATCCTACAGAAAGATCGATACCTCCGGAAATCAGACTGATTGTCATACCGATTACAACGATACCATCTACCGCCATACTTGAGATAACTACCTTCTGGTTACTCCATGTCATAAAACTTGGAGTAATAAATGATAAAACAATATACATGGCCACGACGATTAATGCGAGCATAGCCTCTCGTCTCTCCATAAGTTTTGCGAAGAAACTTTTTCCCTTTCTTGTACTTACATTATTAGCTGCCATTATTGTGCCTCCTTATTATCGTATTTGTATGCTCCAGAAATGTAGTATACAACCGTATCTGAATCGAATTGACGTTCTCCTGTAACTTCCGGCACCTGATCACCGTCGATATCAATCATGATCAAACGGTCGCAAAGTCCCAACAATTCATTCATTTCTGATGAAATCAAAATAACTCCAATACCTTCATCTGCCAGCTTTCTGATATACTTTCCGATTTCAGACTTCGCTCCGATATCAACACCTCGTGTAGGCTCATCAAGAAGAATAACCTTCGGAACTTTTGCAAGCAGTTTTCCAAGCAATACCTTCTGCTGGTTTCCACCAGAAAGTCTTCCGACCACCTGCTTAGGACCTTCTGCCTTGGTATTCAGTTCAGCAATCTTATCCCTGGCAAGTTCCATTTCTTTTTTCTTGCTGAGTATAATTCCATTGGTAATCAAATCCAGATATGTAGAACTGGTATTCTCTGCAATTGAATAATCAAGGAACAATCCGCTTTTTTTACGATCTTCTGAAAGCAATACCAGACCTTTGTTATAAATTTTTGAAGTACCTAATTTATCAATATTTTCACCAAGAAGTTCAACCGTTCCTGATGAACGTTTTCTCAAATTAACTATCGACTGCAAAATTTCTGTTCTTCCGGCGCCTACCAGACCCGCAAAGCCAAGAACTTCTCCTTTGTATAATGAAAAGTTAATATCTCTGAAACGGTTCTTTGCATCCGTAAGATTTTCAACTTTAAGCATTACGTTCGAATCACTATAATCAATATGTTCTGCTTTTGGTGGATAAATATCGCTGATCTCACGACCAACCATGTCCCGAATCAGCTCATCTAAAGGTGCATCCAGTGACGGTCTTGTAGAGATAATCTCCCCATCACGCAAGACTGTTACCCGGTCGCTCTGTTCAAACACTTCTTCCATACGGTGACTGATAAAAATAATTCCCATACCTTCCTTTTTCAGTTGTCCCACAATCTCAAAAAGTGCTTCTGCTTCGCTCTCTGAAAGTGCTGCTGTTGGCTCATCAAGAAGAAGAATCCTACATTTATATGCCAATGCTTTGGCAATCTCAACAACCTGCTGCTGAGATATCGGAAGCGATGAAACCAATGCCCTTGGATCGATCGTATCACCTGCCATCGGTCTCAAGATCTCCGCTGCTTCCTTTACCATTTTCTTAAAATTAACTTTTAATGTGTGACTGTCGCTAATACTTGTCATCATGATATTCTCTGCTACAGTTACATCCTGACACAGTTCAATTTCCTGATGTACAAATCCGATTCCAAGATCTTTGGCATCGAGAATAGATGTGATTTTTTTCTCCTCTCCATCAATCAGAATCGTTCCCCCGCTTGGCTCAAAAACTCCACCGATGATATTCAGCATCGTAGACTTTCCCGCACCATTCTCTCCCAAAAGCGCATGTACTTCTCCAGGTCTCAGTTCAAAGTTAACATCTCTCAGAACCTGATTCTGCCCAAAACTTTTGGATATATGTTTCAGTTCAAGTAATGCCATAATCTCACCCTTTCTTCATACTGTTAAGTAACAAAACGGCGGCTCCGGGAGCCGGAGCCACCGCCAAAATCAACACTTACTTTGCTTCGTAAGGCTCAATGAGCTGATCTGCACCTGATAATCCAATGTTCTTCGCATATGAATCAAGGTAGAAGCAATCTGCATTGTCTTTCGTTACGATTGAAAGTGAGTTATCCATGTATGGTGTCTGCCACAGGTTTTCACCAGCTGCTTCACGTCCATTCATCGGATGTAAAATCTCATTGTGTGCTGCAAAGTAGCAGTTAAGCATAGACATATATCCCTGCAGATACTGATCTGGCGCAATTGCAAAGAAGAACTGGTCTGCCTTCAGAAGGTCAAGAACCTCTTCTGATGTATCACAGCATGCACACAGAAGTGCCTGTTCTGATCCGCCGCCGATCTCAAGACCTGCCTGAGCTGCACCTACTGCTGAAGAAGCTTCTGGTGTAAATACGGCTTTGAGGTTAGCATCTTTCTGGTATGTAGTCATAACTGCTGAATAAGTAGCGTCTGCATCCTGTCCAGAATTCTCTTCGTAAATTGTGATGTCCGGATAATTTTCTTCCATGTAAGCGATGAAAGCGTTGTCACGATTCTCATGGTTTGTCTGTCCAGGATTTCTCATAACGAGTACGGAGCCTTCTCCTCCGAGTGCTTCACCGATTTCCTGAGCTGCTCTGTTACCTTCTTTTGTATTGTCAGATGTTACATACGCTGTTCTTTCTGAGTCCGGTGCATCAGCTGCGAATGTTACGATCTGAACATCATCTGCGATTGCACTGTTGATTGGATCAACAAATGCTTCTGCTGTTGTCGGATGAACCAGAATACCAGTTGGATCAAGAGCCATAATCTGACTGAATACATCTGCCTGTGCAGAAGCATCCCACTCAGGTGTTCCCATGTAGTATGCACTTACATCAAGAGCCTTAGCTGCATCTTTCATACCCTGCATTACAGGATACCAGTACTCTACACCAGAGATTGGTACACACATATAATACTTTTCGCCTGATCCATCACCAAATCCACAGCCTTCTGGCTCTTCCAAAGGCTCAAGGATTTCTTCACTGTCTTTGTAGCCAAGCTTTTCTGCATATGCATCAAGATAGAAATCATCTGCATTGTCAGCTGTTACGATTGAAAGACCATTGTCCATAAACGGGCTCTGCCATAAGTTCTCACCAGCGTCTGCACGACCATTCATTGGTTCAAGAACTTCATTATGAGCTGCAAAGAACAGATCCAGCATTCCCATGTATCCCTGCAGATACTGATCAGGAGCGATTGCTGAGAAGAACTGTCCTGCTTTCAGAAGGTCAAGAATCTCTTCTGAAGTATCACAACATGCACATACAAGAGCCTGATCGCCATTACCGATCTCAAGACCTGCCTGAGCTGCACCTACTGCTGAAGAAGCTTCCGGTGTAAATACGGCTTTAAGATTAGCATCTTTCTGATATGTTGTCATGACTGCTGTATAAGTAGCGTCTGCGTTCTGTCCGGAATTTTCTTCGTAAATTTTGATATCCGGATAATTCTCGTTAATGTAAGAAATGAATGCATCATCACGTGTCTCATGATTTGTCTGTCCTGGATTTCTCATAACAAGGATGGATCCCTCGCCGCCGATTTCCTCTGCTACTTCCTTTGCAGCGGTAGAACCTTCTTTGTTATTATCAGATGTTACATACGCTGTTCTGTTAGAATCCGGTGAGTCAGCTGCGAATGTTACAACCTGAACATCATCTGCGATTGCGCTGTTGATTGGATCAACAAATGCATCTCCGTCTGTCGGATGCAGCAGGATTCCGGTTGGATCAAGTGCCATGATCTGATTAAATACATCTGCCTGTGCTGAAGAATCCCACTCAGGTGTTCCCATATAGTAAGCCTGTACGCCAAGTGCGTTAGCCGCCTCCTTCATTCCCTGGAATACCGGATACCAGTACTCTACACCAGAGATTGGTACGCACATATAATACTTTTCACTTGAATCACCTTTCAGTTCCGATGCTGATGATTTGCTAGATTTTGAACTGTCAGAACTTCCTGAATCTGAAGCTTTGTTGCCACAACCAGCCAACAACGATCCCGCCATCGCTAATACCAGTAACGATGCGATTATTTTCCTTTTCATACAATAACCTCCTTTTTTTCTCTTCTCCTTTTTGTCACTTTTGTTGTCAAAAGCACTTTTCACTACGCACGTTATTGTGAAAATCGATCAACTTTAGTTTGGATTCTATTCTTTTCTGTGCACTTCGTCAATGAGTTCGAATCATTTGGATTCGTTTGGATTAATAATACCTATTGCGTGTCAAAACATGTCATTTTTTTCTACACTTTTGCAATATATTTGAAAATTGACTTGCCTTATTTTCACATGCTAGAATTTATTTGCACGTGAATAATGAAGTCGACCAATAATGAACCAGATGTATTATATTCAAAAAATTAACGAAATTGTTTCGTTCAGAGGAGAAATTATGATACAGCATAAATTTGGTCTCTATGAAAAAGCACTGCCAAGAGATCTTGCACTTTCCGAAAAACTTCGTATCGCGAAGGAGCTTGGGTTCGATTATTTTGAACTCAGTACAGATGAAAGTGAAGAATTTCAGGCACGAGTTGCCTCAGGTAAATCTGAGATCATTGAGATCCGGAAGGCAATCGAAGCTTACGACATGCCGATCATGACTATGTGTCTGAGCGGTACCCGTAACTGCCCGATCGGAAGTGAGAACCCTGAGCTTGCAGCGAAGGGTATGAAACTTACCATGGATGCCATTCATTTTTCTGCCGAAATTGGTCTTCGCATCATTCAGCCTATGGCATACGACGAGTATTACAATACTCGCAATGAAAAAACATATGCTCTTTTCCTTGAAAATTTGGCGAAGCTCACACAGGAAGCAGCTTCCTGCGGTGTCATGTTAGCGTTGGAAAATGTGGATATTGATACAATGGATTCTCTGGAGAAGGGTCTGCAGATCATCAAACATGTAGATTCCCCATGGCTACAGATATTCCCTGATATTGCCAATCTTTATTCAACAGGCAAGGGTAATACCTGGTCATGTGACCAGTATCGTCTTGCAAAGAAACACATTGTAGCTACCCATGTGAAGGATACCGTTGTCGGCAAAGTAAGGGATATTCCTTTTGGCGATGGTAATGTTGATTTTATCAAATTTTTCAAGACACTTCGCGAGATTAATTTCAGCGGTCCAATGACACTTGAAATGTGGGCACAGAATTATGAAGATCCTTATAAGGCAGCGGGAGACGCCTTAAGCTTCATCAAAGACAAATATGAAAGGAGCAACCAGTAATGTACGAACAAGAAAAACAGGAAATGATCGAAACTGCGTTGGAAATGAAACGCAATAATCTGATCGCACTCGCAGGAGGTAATGTCAGCCTCCGTATGCCGAACGGTGATATCATCATTACACCATCCGGTATGTCTTATGAAATAATGACACCTGACGATATGATCGTCTTTGACAAAGATAAAAACATCATAGAAGGAACTCGTAAACAATCTGTTGACACTCCGGCACTTTTTTACATTTTTGATAATATGCCGGAAGTCAATGCAATCCTGCATACCCATCAGCCATATGCAACAGCAGTCGGACTTGTATCAGACGAACTGCCGGCATGCCTGACCACCCTTGCCAACGCTACTCGTGGTGCAGTTACCGTAGCACCTTACTCTCCACCGGGAAATCTTTCCATGGGACAGTTGACCGTTGACTATATTGGTGACAAGCTTGCAGTTATTCTGAAACATCACGGCGTTATCACAGTTGGAAAAGATCTGCATGAAGCATTGTATGCTGCTGTATATCTTGAAACATCTTCCATCACTTATCTTTCTGCTGCCGGCGTTTGTGAGCCAGCACTTCTTACAGAAGCGCAGAACGCTGAGTGTGTAGCTGTTTGGGCTAATGTTGGACAGTAATTTCAATATTTGCTTATTCTTTATTAATGAAATGCCGGACGACTTTGTCCGGCATTTTGGTTCATTTTAGCTCATTTTCAACTGTATTTCAGGTCTTTTCTATATCAAAATAGTTCTTTTTTGTTTATTTTCAACCACTTTTGACATTTAAATGACTTTATCTGTCAATTATGGTATTCTTACGGCAAATGATATAGAAATCACTTCATATCAAACAAGAGAGGAGAATTGATATGGCATATTTAATGGGTATTGATATCGGCGGAACAATGGTTAAAGCTGCAATATACGATATGGATGGTAATGAAATTGCTGTTCATGGTGAAAAATTGCACATTTCTTATCCGCATAGCGGTCAAAACGAACGTGACATGTACGAAGTGAAGGATATGTCTTTAAAAGCAATCAAAGATGTAATTGAAAAAGCCGGCATTCAAGACGGAAAAGAAATCTTATCGATCGGTATAACCGGACAGGGCAATGGTGCCTATATGGTCGATAAGGACGGGGGGCCTACATGGCCTGGCATCCTCAGTAGTGATGCCCGCTCTAAGGATTACATCAAGAAATGGCTCGCCGATGGCACATTTGATTCTGTATTTCCACAGATCCGGAACAAACTCTGGACAGGACAGACAAGCCCGATCGTTGCCTGGTTTAAGGATCATGAACCAGAAGTTCTCAGCAAAACAGCTCACGTCGGTAGCGTCAAAGATTATATCCGTTACGTATTAACAGGTAATTTTGTATGTGAAATCACAGAAGCATCCAGCTGGAATGTTGTCGACATGGCAACCGGCCAGTATGCGGACAATCTGTTTGAAACATTTGGAATTGCTGAATACAAACACATCTTTCCGCCAATCATCGAAAGCTGTGATACCGGCGGCACAATCACTGCCGAAGTAGCCAGACTCACAGGACTTGCGGAAGGAACTCCTGTAGTTGGTGGATTATTCGACATCAGCGCATCGATTCTTTCTGCTGGTATTGTCGAAGAAAACCAGCTGGGTATAATTGTCGGTTCCTGGGGCATTAATAGTATTCTAAAGAAGAATGTTGTTGATGACAAGGACATTTTCATGCAGTATTATTACGGTCTTCCAGGATATATTTCCTACATGGAAGGAAGTTCCACTTCCGCTTCCACACAAGAATGGTTTATCGATACTTTTATGGAACGCTCCAAAGATGTATATGCAACTTACGGAAAAATGGTTGATTCCACACTGTATAAAAACTCAGTATTTTTCCTTCCGTTCATCTACGATTCCAATGTAAACATCGATGCCAAAGCTGCATTTATCGGTCTTCAGAATGACCACACCATTGCAGATATGATGCGCGCATTGTTTGAGGGCGTTGTATTTTGCCACAAAATGCACATCAGTCGTCTTCTTCCATACTGCGACAATCCATCTGTAGTGCGAATGGCAGGCGGAGCTACCCGTTCCGAAGTCTGGATGCAAATGTTTGCTGATATTCTTGGCATCCGCGTTGAAATTTCACAAGCCGAAGAGCTCGGAGCAATGGGTGTCGCCCTCTGTGCCGGAGTTAATGCAGGCGTGTTTGACTCTCTGCAGGATGCTGCCAAAAAATGGGTAAAAATCAAAAAAGTATACGAGCCAGATATCGAAAAGCACACTTATTACGAAAAGAAATACGCTGCATACTGCGCTATCATCGATGCAATGGATCCGGTATGGAGCCAGATTGAAGGCCTAAAAGAATAGGAACTATTATGCAAGAAAAGAGATTGAATGAAATTCAAAACTACTTAAAAAATCATGAAATCTGCACTTATGAAGAACTACGAGAATATTGTGACGTTTCGCTAAGCACCATCAAACGAGATATCGACTTTTTAGATGCCGAAGGACGTTTGCTCCGCATCCGTGGCGGTGCCAGAAGACTGCCAAGTGATCCATCTTCGCTGGCACAGGAACAGCAGCCAATCGAAATGCTCAAATATGAGCCCAATTTGGATCGAATTGCAAAAAAAGCCTGCGAATTAGTGACCAATAATGATATTGTTTTCCTTGGATCCGGTGTTACTGTCGCACATATGGTACGTCATTTGAGCGGTTTTAAATACTTAACCGTAATCACCAACAGTATATATGTCATGCAGGAAGCATTTCATTACAACATTGATGTTATGATGATCGGCGGTATGCTCAATCGCGGCACTATGTCCTACAGTGGGATTCAGTCAATTAACCAGCTCAAAGGTCTGAACGCCAATATCGCTTTTATGAGCTGCAACGGTATTGCTATCTCTCACGGAATTACAAATTCCAGCGAAGTAGAAGGTGATGTCAAAAAAGTTGCGATTCAAATCAGTGGAAGTTCCGTACTCCTCGTAGATCATAATAAGTTTGACAAGATTTCACTCCACACCATTGCTGAAATGAAGGATATCTCGACCGTGATTACTAACAAAACACCTGACTTCCGTTATATAAAAGAAGCCAATGACGGACACACCGAATTAATCGTAGTAGATGAAGAAGTTTAATCATCCTCAAGCGATGATTTCGCTTAAATCCATCTGGATATTATTAACATCTATCAACCAAAAG
>ERZ1034920.215-NODE-215-length-47691-cov-84.364808_pt1 | contig 47691 bp, 82 predicted proteins | sample MGYA00520688_ERZ1034920 | MGnify/ENA primary metagenome ERZ1034920 (study PRJEB33766, sample SAMN09781785) | gut metagenome | biome: gut microbiome | host: Homo sapiens | place: Madagascar | study: EMG produced TPA metagenomics assembly of the PRJNA485056 data... | reverse complement strand
CCCTCGGCATCACCTCAGCGGCTGCCGGCGATATCGTCAAGGTCAAGGCGGTGGACGCAAATGGGAAGCCGACGGAGTGGGAAGCGGCGGATGATGGTGGGAGTCAGCCGTACAAGATATTGTACAGCCAAACATTAACGGAAAAGGCGGCTGTTAGTGTTTCGATGAGTGCTGAAGCCGCCACATGTAATGAGTATATTATTTCTGTAGCTGCTCCAAAAGGAGATGCGCAAATCGCATATACTAAATATAGCGTATTTTTTGGATATGCGAATATAGCGAACAATGGAGTTGTTGTGCGCGACACTTATGGCAGGGTAACCGAAATAAGAGGAAGTAAAAGCACCGACGGCGGAATATACTTCGAATATTTCGGCGCAGAAACAACAAACCTTACACCGGGTTTAGATTTTACTGTAAGAAGCAATTGGGCTAACAATATCAGAATCCACAGTTCAAAACAACAGGAGGCTCCGAATTATCTGTTTCAATCCGTTGTAGAGCTACCAGCGGGTACAATTATTTTGATTACAGGGAGGTAAGCAGAAATGACCCATAGGATTTGCGATAACGGCACATACCGTGACATGACCCCTGAGGGAATCGCGGCACTTGAGGCGCAGGCAGCCGAAGCCCCCGAGCCGACTCCCACGATTGAAGAGCGGGTCGGGAAGGTCGAGGAGGACGCCGCGATTATCCGGGCTATCCTGCTCGGGGAGGAGGGCGGAAAATGAAAGGCATCGACGTGTCGACGCTGCAAGGCGTCATCGACTGGCAGACCGCCGGGGAAAGTATCGACTTCGCGATGATCAAGGCGACGCAGGGGCGCGGCGAGGGCGCGGCGACGCGGCTGCTGCCGAAGTTCACCGACTCGAAGTTCAAGCGGAATATCCAGAACTGCGGCTGTCCGCGCGGCGTATATCACTACTTCACCGCGCGCGATAAATCTACAGCGAAGGCGGAAGCCGACTACTTCTGCGCCATCGTCGAGCCGTACCGGAAAAATATCACGCTCTGGGCGGCACTGGACGTTGAGTCTTTTTACCTGAGCGGGCTCGGGCGTACCGAGCTTACCGCCGTCGTGCGGACGGCACTCGACCATATCAAGGCGTGTGGATTCAAGCCGATGCTCTACACGAACCCGAACTTTCTGAAATTCCGGTTCGAGAGCGGCGCGTTTGACGATACCGACATCTGGCTCGCTCACTGGAGAGTGAAGACTCCCTACTCCGTGCCGCGGATGAAAATTTGGCAGTACGGAACAGCCGCAGTGCCTGGAATCTCCGGCAAGGTCGACGCGGATATCGGGTACTTTGACGAAAACCCCACACGTGTGTGGAAGGTCGGCGACGCTTACACGCTGTCTGCCGGCGACACCTACACCACAGGTCAAGCCGTCCCGAAGGCGTACTGGGGCAAGACCTACACGGTCTGGCAGGTCAAGCCCGGCGCGGTGCTGCTCAAAGAGATTGTTTCGTGGGTTGAAGTATGAGGTACTTAAAGCGGCTAATCCTCGCGGTGCTGATCTACCTCGCGGTTTATCTGCCCTTTATCGCCGTTCTGCAAGCCGTCACCGGGACTGACCTTACTGCCGCGTTTTCGGTCGGCGGGATCGTCGGAGCGGTGGAACTCGCGCTCGGAAGTATTATTAAAATCACTGAAAACAAAGAGATAAGCAAGAAAGGATATGTCGAAAATGGACAAAATGGATATAACGCCGATTCTGGAGCTGGTGGTGAAGCTGATATTCACGCTGATAACGATTTTCCTCGTCCCGAAGCTGAAGGAGCTGATTTCGACCAAGGTCGCGGAGAGTGACCAGAAGAAAATCATCCGCTGGGTTGAGCTCGCGGTTCAGGCGGCTGAGGAAGCGGAGCGTTCCGGGCTGATCGACAAGAAAGCGAAGTACCAATATGCGAAAAGCTTCCTTGAGGCTCGCGGTGTGACCTTTGACGCCGAAACGATGCAGGCTCTGATCGACTCGACCGTGTGGGAACTGTTTAACCAGTTCAAGAAAGATTCCGACTCGGACGCCGAAAGCGAGGCGTGAAATGAGAGCTGACGACGTGGCTGACCTCACGCGATCCGAGTGGACGCGAATCATCGATGAGTGCATCCATGATCGGAAATGGCGAGATATTTTTAAGAGACGCTGGCTTGACGGGATCAAGTTCGAACCCCTCGCGGAGGAATTTGAGCTTTCCGTCCGACAGACGCAGCGGATCGTCAAGGCCTGCGAGCAAAAAATCAAAGCACATATATAAATGTCATGAAACCGTCGCGAAAGCGGCGGTTTTTCTTCGTTCACTTTGCACAAAAATCGTGTTATAATATATACGCCGGATAATAAATCCGAGTATATATACAGGATGGTGAAATCCATGGCAGAATTTGCAAGCAACGGCAAGGCGAACGCGGCACTGACCACCGGCATTATCGGTACGGCGGGCGTCGGTCTGGGACTGCTTAACGGCGGGTTGAACGGACTTTTCGGCGGCTGGAGAAACGGCAACTGTGGTTGCAACGAGGATCACGTCGTCGACCGCTACGAGGCGGCTCAGGCGGCGAAGATCGCGGAACTCGAGACCGAAGTGAAGCTCCGCGACGCGAACACTTACACGGATCAGAAAATGCTCGAGATGTACAAGTACTTCGACGGCAGGACCCGTGCGCTCGAGGCGTCCGACGCGGCTCAGGCAGTCACTAATCAGCGCGTCGCTGACAGCTTTGAGGCTGTCCACAACGACATCGTATGCACCAAAAACGAGCTTTACTCGGCAATCCGCAACGAAGCTGAGAAGCGTTGCTGCGGCGACAACTCGATCGTCACCTACGCAAACGCGACATTTTATCCCAAGATGGTCGCGGATGTCACGACCGGCACGGCGACCACCGCGCAGCCGACCTACAATCCGATTCCGAAGTGCGGCTGCGGCTGCGACTGCAACCGATAAACTTCAAGGGGCGGCAATCGCCGCCCCCGTCTTTGAAAAGTGAGGTGTGCGTATGGTAACTCTGGCACAGGTGCAGACGGGTGTCGAGAAGTATCTCGAGACCGAAATACTGTCGAAAATCCCCGACTGGCGGAAATGGGTCCTCGGTGCGGGCGCGTCGCGGATGCTCTCGCGGTCGACCGAGATTTTTAACCAGCTGAAAACTAATCCTGCCGTCGCGGCGATGGGGTTGATCGATGAGCAGGATCAGATCGACATTGACGCGATTTACCGCGAGTTTTCGAAGCAGGCTCAGCGCGGGGCGATTACCTTTGAAATCCCGCTGATGGGCGCGCTGACGGTGAACTCGGGCGACATCGACAGGTTATACAATTATATAATCGGAGGGTAAAAATGAAAGACGAGATCATGAAGGGCGTCGTGTGGATGACCACCGACGGCATCAAGGACGCGGGCATGGCGTACGACTACGCCGTCGACGCGAAGGAAGCCGGGAAGCCCGAGCTCGCGGCGCTTTTTATCGAGGACGCGAAGTACCGACTCGGAAAGGTCAAGGAGTGGTACGACAGGGCGATGAGTATGCACAACGGGCAGCTCGATCCGGTCGCGGATGTGCTGATGGAGCATTATCGCGGGTGGTATCGGGACGTGCTGGATAAGGTCATGAAATTCCATTCGTGATTTTTTATAAAAACCCTTGACAAATCCGAAAAACTGTGGTATAATGTTTATGCAAGGGAGAAATCCTTAGCGTGTCACCATCCTCGCGGATGGTGTGGATTGAAACTTTACAATCGGGAGAAGGAGCAGAAATGCTCCTTTTTCTTTTGCTCAATTTTTTCGAAAAAAATATATTTTTTTCTCGAAAACCCCTTGACAAAATCGAGAAAGTATGGTATAATATATATACAGAAAACGAAAACCCAAGGGAACACCGGGAAGCCCTGAAAGAACTGAAAAAACCGGAGAAAGAGAAACAAACATGAAAAGCATCAATCAATTCATCACGGATCACGATCTACAGAACAAGGTCACGCCCCGGGAAGTTTTCCCGGACGATGAAGCACGCGTCGTATTTTACAACGGAATGGAAGTCTTTCTTACGCTCTCGTTCACGTCGGCTGAGGAGGCGGCTCGGATAGCGCTTGCCGCCGCTCAAGAGACGAACTTCTCGATCTACTCTGACAGGGTTCGCTTCATCGCGGTCGGAGTGAGGAAGACTGCCATACACTACAATTACTTAACCGGCGAGGAGATCAAGAAAATCTTAGCGTAAATAAAAAGCTGTCCTACCGGCACGACGGGGAGAAGGAGAGAAAAAATCATGAAAATCCTGAGTTTCTGGGGCTGGGAGTCCAACCCCTTCGCAAACTCCGACCTTGCCAACAATGGCGGCGGTTACTCGCAGCCGGAGGGCGGCGCACTGGTCGAGCTCTCTGGCAGCTCGATCGCAGCGGTCAACTACTTTGACCACGACTGCGGCGACTTTGGTCGCGACGCACACGTTACCGTCGAGCTGCTCGACGGTCGTTCCTGGGGATTTTCCTTCGGGAGCAACAGTGCGGACGACTTCGGCGAGGTCGCTCCGAGCTTCCGCCACGCCACCGGCGCCGACCTCGGCGAGCTTGCCGATCTGGTCATCGACGCGGTGACCACCGCCATGGGCGTCGCCTGCTGACGCTTGACGAAAGGAGAAAAATCATGAAAAAAGTAATCCAGGGTGTCCTCTGCGACACCGTCACGGCAAAGTACCTCGGATCAGCATCTTATCTGAGCGATCGCGATTTCGCCCACTGGCGTGAGAGGCTCTACAGAACAAAGTCCGGTAGATATTTCCTCTACGGCGAAGGCGGACCCGCGAGCCGCTACGCCGTGACCATCGGGCAGAACGAGTGGTCGGGCGGTGAGAAGATTCAGCTGCTCTCCCGCGAAACCGCCATAGAGTGGGCGGAAGAGCATCTGGATGGCGACGAATATGTCGCGGCGTTCGGCGATCCGGAGGAGACCGAGAAAGCGATGTCGATCATCCTGCCGTTAAAGACGCGGGAGCGGCTCGAGGCGCTAAAGCGCGAAACCGGGATGACCTTCTCGGAGATCATCGCGCGGGCGATCGAGGGGTATCAGGGATAAATGATGAGCCGGGGGAACCCGGCTTTTCTCTGTTCTGTCATGACAGATTCATGACAGATTTGAGTTGAAAGCCGCGTTTTGTGGGCTCGGGACAGGAACCGGAGTTCTTGATTGAAAAGTCTGAAAATGCCTATCGGAGCAGGAAAAACCGCTTATCGGCTTGATAAGCGGCATTTCAATCTGGAGCGAGTGATGGGAATCGAACCCGACATTAAAGTCTGATAAATGCTTATACAATGGCGTTTTTATTTTTATGTGACAGATTTCATGACAGATTCAAAATAATTCTGCATCTGATCTTCAACAGACGTCTTTTTGGACTTCATGATATGTCCATAGACCTTGTCGATCATGTTCTCGGTTTCATGCCCAACATAGTCGATGATATAATTTTTCGGAACGTTCAGCGACAGCATGACGGAGACAAGATAGTGACGCAGATCGTGGAAGCGATAGTCAGGGAGATTGCAATCTCTTGTAATTTTCTTGAAGCGGTTGTAAATCTGGTGTCCCTTGAGAGTGACGACATATTCATCATCATGCGGAGCTCTTTGCAGCGCCTCCGTCACAAACGGGAAGAGCCGAATCGTCCTTGTCCCGGCGTATGACTTCGTTCCCTTCTGAATTTCGTCGTTGTTCTCATCCAAAACGATAGCTTCTTTTATTTCCGCTGTTCCGCTTTCGAGGTTAATGTTTTCCCATTTCAGCCCGAGAATTTCGCTCCGACGCAAGCCACAGCACGCCGCCAGAATGATTGGTATTTCTATTTCAGTAAATTTAGCTTTTTGAAATACCTTCTTCATTTCTTCTTCGGTCGGTACTTCGATCTCATTTTTGACGCGCGGCGGCGTTTTTACGTCAAGTCTGATTTTCGGGAAAAACGCTCTCAGCGAAGCAGTTATCAGCCCCAGTTCGTTCTTTATATATTTGGGGGATTTTCTTCCGACCTCTTCGTTGATCGCGACCTGCACCTTCTCCGACGTCAAGGAATTGACGTCTTCTTCCATAAGTCCCGGCAGCATGCTTCGCCGCATAGCCAAGTATCCGCGCCGCGTCGATGGCGACAAGACTTCCTTCCTTGACTCGATGTACTTATCTATCACCTCTCCGAGCGATTGCGGTTTAGGGGCTAAACTGTTATTCGAGATAAGTCCGGCTTCAAATTCCGCCGCGCGAAGTTGGACATCCTTCTTGTCCGCTCCGGTGAAGGTTTTATATTTCCCTCCGCCTATGTTTATTCTCGCGCGGTAGCTGCCGCTGGGCAGCCTGTCAATTTTTACCATCGTTAATTTCTCACCCACCCGATATGCGGATTAAAGACATCCACCGCAAGCATAATGCAGATAAAACTGACGATTGCCACGACGAATCCCCACAGTGCATGACATTCTCTCCGCGATTTGTAATACATCGTCTTCTGATCTTCAACGCGCTGGCGCAAGTCTTCAATTCGCTCTATGTAGACTCTCCCAACGGCTTCAATCGCTTCTTCTATACCGCTTTGCCGGGCTTCGCTGCTTTCTGCTTTGACCGCATCTTCGGGCTCTGCGGGTTCGATAGGGTCATCACAATCCGCTGTTGAACCAGGAGCGGGTTCAACGGGCTCAATTTCTGGCTCATCTCCTGAAAGCCACTCCTCCCTCACGCCCAGGGAGTCGGCTATCTGCGACAGCGTGTAATGACTCATGTTCGATCCATTCAGCGCACGCTTCACGGTGCTTTCAGATGTGCCTGAGAGCTCCGCCAGTTCGGCATTGGTTAATCCTTTGTCGTTCATTTTTTTACGCATTCGTGAAGGGTTAACAGGCTTGCTCAAGTAAAGTCATCTCCAATCGTAAAATTTGAACTTCTAATGAACCCGAAATTGCCCTTGCATTTTCGCTCATAAAGGTGTATAATATATTAGAATAATAATCGAAAGCGAGGGCAACCAACAATGCAAAATTCCGAAAAGACCACGCAGTCATGTGACTGCACAACGCAAGAGGAAAAACGTCTCCTTGAACAGTTTCGCAGACTCACTCCGGAGCAGAGACGGAAAGTCCTCGCGGTGGCGCGAAGGCTTGCTGAGTCAGAGGGCGAACGCCGATGAGCCGCATTTGCGGCTCTTTTTTATTGCTCGTCGAGTTCATAATACCTAGCGTCAATTCTGGGCAGTGAAACTTCGTTGCCCAGAACGGCTATATATGTGTACTCCCCGGCGCATTCTCCCCAGATAGTAATTATGTCGTCTTCGAGAATCCGATCATCGTTCTTTCCGATGGGAATTGTCGCGACGATCGTATCTTCCCAAAAAGTATAATACTCATTTTCATTTTTGGTGATATTCAGCCTCACAAGCACACCGCCGGATATATTCTGAACCTGAACCACTTGCCCGGTTGCGACATAAAAGTCTCCTTTATGCTTATTCGGATTTCTCGCGAGGGTTTCGAAGTCTATCGCCGAGCATTTCGATTTATAGTCGAAGACTGACTCAGCTTTACGTGTGGTGGCTGTGTTGGCATCTCCTGAACCCTTGTATACCCCACCGGTTGGTGAAGCGACATAATTTGTGTGAGACGAACCGCTGGTTGTCGGACTTTTTCGGATGAACGAGAACCCACCGACTGCTATTACCGCAAGCAATATAATAGATGCCATCGAGGAGATGACCATTGTCAAAGAAGGGCGTTGTCTATACTTTTTCACCTTTTTGGCTATGCGTTTCGCGCAATAAGGGCAAATCAACGAATCGCCCGGTATTTCTCTCCCACACTCCTTGCAGCGAATTGTGCTTGAAGTTCTGACAGCCCCGCAGATCGGGCATTTATCGCCGTCAAAGAGTGCCCCGCATTCAGCGCACTTGTGAAGGTCGGGTCTGTCCGGCTCTTCGTAGCTATCGGAAAATCTCCCAATTTGAGGCGAACCAAATTTACCCATGCCGTCACTTCCTTTCGCTCATCTGCTCGATGAGCTTTTTTAATGTTGCTTTTTTATCTGAGGTGAGTTTTTTGAAAAGCGCGAGAAGTTCCTCGTCCTCCGCGTTTGCTTCATTTTCGGAATCTTGGCGTTTCGGGTTGTCTGTCTCGCCGGAGAGGTATTCGCATGATGTGCCGAGAATTTTCGCAAACTCGGAGAGGTCTTCATTTTTCAAGGTGCATTTGCCATTCCATACATCGTTCAAATATGTGTTTTTGCGACCAATCATATCTGTGAGATGCTTCTGCGATATTCCAGTTTTCTTGCACAGTAGTTTAACGCGTTCTTTGAATTTGGACACATTCAACAAAATTCTTCACCTCGATTTGTGCGTGATGCTGAATCTAATTTTTTTTAGATTTTCCACTTGACATCTAACAAAAATTAGAGTATAATATAACTGTCAAGAATCCATGACAACCTTGACGCAGTGTTCGGAGTCCTCAGGCTGGCTGCTGTTAAAATGACAAGCCTAATGCGATGAGGTCAATGATGAGTTGGAGAATGCATATCGCTAAATAAGTCTTCTCGAACTTAGTCATGAAACCACCTCCCCTTTTTAAGGTTCGGTGTTCAGACGCTCTTGGTGTTCAGACACTCTAAAAAAGGAATGAAGCCAGCCCGGCGGACAGACGGACACAAGGTTATTCAGTTGTATAATGGCTTGTGACGATTCTATTATACCACTGTTTACCTTGTTTGTCAAGGATTCTTGCCAAATTTCAGAAATTTCACAAGGAGGACACATGAACAGCACAAACGAGGAAATGAGAGAACTCCTCGCTGAGATCAAGGCGTTCCGCAGCGACGTGGTATCGACGGCGAAGCAATTCGACGAGCGCATCACAAAGTGCGAGAACGCGCTTGAAAAGGAGCGCAGGAAACGGCAGTCGAAGGACGATAAGGTGCAAGCGCAGCTCAAAGAGCTGTTCGAGTCGGTAAACGAGCTCGCGAAGGCTCCGATCTGGCGCGACGAATCTGACGGACGCGTGGCGATAAACCGAAAGAAAACCTACGCCCGCTTCAAGAGTCTCGGAGTAAGTCCGCGCGACGCTCTGAACGCACTCGCGGAGGAGGGCTGGCTCATACGCGATTCGGAGGGAAAGAATACACGTACTGTGCGCACTCCGCGCGGTATTGAGAGGGCGGTGATGATAAACAGCTATGGACATATCAGCATTTCTTGAACGGCACTGTCTCCAGAACCGCTGGCTTCTGGAAAGACTTTGCGAGGAGGGCTTCTCAATTTCTGAATCCTTTCTCAGCCGGATAATCTCCGGCGAGCGCAACAGCGAACTCGCCGAGGAAGTCCGCGCGGCGTGTGTGAGCATATGCCGCAGATACGAAAGGGGGATGTGCAATGCCGAGACTCGCGAAAAGTAAAGAGGACAAGCAAAGGCAGTCGCTCGTCGACGCGATAGACCTCTACATGATCGGTAAGATCAGGTCCGGAGCGGATTCACGAACCGCTGCAAGGTCGCTCGGCATTCCCTACTCGACGCTGAACAAACGGCGTCAGAACCCCGGGAGCTTTACGCTTCGCGAAATTCAGTTCATCGCGAACGTGCTCAATGTTTCAGTCCCGAGTCTGCTCGGAGAAAAGGATTAAAAGGAGAACACCATGAAAATTATTATCATGCACGCGACTACGAAGCCGCGCAGAAAGCCGGAGGAAAAGAAAGCTGACAACAAGACTCTCATCAAATATGAGATCGATCAGACGCTCGGAAAAATCAGAATGACCCTCCCGGACAGCGTTTCGGGGATGGTTCAGGCGTTCGCCAATCGAGTCATGTCTGAAGACTTCGAACCTTTGACGTTTGAGATGTCCGCTTCGGCTATAGATGGCGCGAAGCCGTATTTCTCGGTATTCACGAACAAGCCGTTCTCACAGTTTTCGCTTGATGGCAAGGGCGGCATTGTCCCCGACATCACAGTCGAAAACCTTCAGGACATGTTCATTAAGGTCTGCGAAAAAGATCTGAATAACAAGCTCAGAGAGGAAGGTATAGAATGCTGAAGCCCGAAGAAAGAACCGCCCGCTCTCACTTCGTCCACCACCGTCTTCAGCCGCTCTGTATCGCGGTTGACCCGGAGATCATCGCGGTTACATATGGCGTCTGCGCCAGTGAGGAGCGCGTTTATATCATCTTCGAGGGCAGGTACAAGGAGATCGCCGTGAACGGCACGACGTTGAGAGAGATGGCATTGGTTGTGCTTGACGGCATTGGTTAATAGCTTGTTTGAAACTAAGTTAAAACTAAGTTAAAACTTAGTTGTACGCAAGATTGCGTTTAATTAAAAAGGAGAACAAAATGGACACAATGGCAAGACCAAAGCAGGAGGGCGAGGTTGTGCAGATCACGCTCGCCACGAAGCGTGCCTCTGACGCGCTCCACAAGGCTCAGCAGGCACGAATTCTCGAACTCGAACGTGAGAACACATGGCTGAAAATTCAGCTCAGGAAAGCTCTTCTCGAGGACGACAGGGATATCGAAATCGTGAGGGGGTGCGTCATCCTTGAATAGGCATTATGAGACGTGGACTGTCGAAGAGTACGAGCATGCGAAGGAGCTCCGCACGAAGGGGCTTACATATCAGCAGATCGGCGAGAAGATGGGACTGAGCTACGCGGCGGTTTACCAGCGACTCAACCGCGCGTCTTATGCAAAGAGTGTGGAGATGACGCGCGAATTCGACCAGTACGAGCTTGACAAGATGCGCGATATGCGCTATCGCGGGATGAGCATCCGCGAGATCGGCGAGTACTTCGAATGTGATCCGGATGTCATTTCGAATCGCCTGAAGCTGATGGGCGTCATACGCCGGGATTATCTCGAAAGCGGCATCCGGCTGAAGATACGCGAACTGCGCGAAGAGGGAGTTCCCTGCCCGGAAATCGCAAGAAAGCTTGACCTCACGTCGGCTGAGGTGCGATATGCCGTCACGTGGATGCGGAGGCACGGCGAGCTATGAAGAATCGGTATTTGAAGTCCTGTACGGCGATCGTGCGGGAACAGCAGCCGAGTGAAGCCGACGCGAGGTGGCAGATGCAGTACTGGAACGGAAGGTATGAAGAAGCGGTGATTGAAGGTGAGGCGGCACACGGTTCAGGCAGCATCGAGAATGCGCTTGCATGGCGCGAAGCTTATAGGAAATATCTGGAGGAGAGCCATGAAAACCAGTCTTAAATATGCCGCGAACCGAACGATCACAGCCGGAGCGCGGGAGATTGCGCGGGCTTATGTCGACGAGGAATTCAAGAATCGGCAGAAGATTTACACCCGGCGTATGCTCCTCGCGACCTGCATCGTGCTCAACGACATTTTCCACTTCGGCAACAAGCGGCTGATGTGGGTGCTTAAGGGCATCGAGGACGTCATGTGCGACTATGCTTCCAGGATTCCGAAGGACTACCGAGCAGAGAGCCCGGAGGAGGACGAGCTGTCGCGGATTATGCAGGAGGAGCTGAACAGCCGGAAAGGGCTGAGTGTGGAGATAAAATGAAAAAAGGAATCACGGTTTACACCGAGTACGACAAGCTCGGACGCTGGACGCTGATTATCGAAAAGGAAAAAGGCAAGCTGACGCTGCCGGAAATCATGGCTGCGGCGCGGGAACATGAGTGGGATTATTACCTCCTGCTGCTCGACTGCTACAGCGACGGCGAGGATCAATTCGCAGATAAAGACCCGGTCGGCGACAAGGTCGTACTATACAGAGCGGAGGAGCTGAAATGACAACTGAAGAAATCGACAAGATTTCCCTAATGCGCGACGAAGGGAAGACGACGCGGGAGATCGCCGAGGAGTTTGGGGTGCGTGTGTCCACAATGCGCGCGCAGCTCGACCGGCTGATAAAAGCGGGCGAGATCGGGAAACTACGTCCTAAAATGCGCTGGACAGACGAACGTGTGGATGAACTTATTCGGATGAAAAATAGTGGCGCGACGGTCGAAGAGATGACCAAGCGATTCGACGTTACTTTTGACGCGATACGACAAAAAACGGCAGCCTTAGTCCGTGCCGGAAAGCTCCCGCGCGAATACAACAGCTGGAAGGAAAACAAGCTTTACGATTATCTTGACGCGCGCAACCTCTGCCACGAATGCTACTGCAACGAAAAATTCAGTGGCTATAGCTTATGCCCAGGTTGTCTGGAACATAAGACTTTGCAACGTGAAAGGCGTCCCGTCCAAAAGCAGGGCGAACGCCTGCGCAAATTACGAAAAGAACACAAAGAAAATGGCATTTGTATCGATTGCAGTAAGCCTGCGACACATGGACTTTATTGCTATGAACACATGATCGCAAGAAAAAAAGCCAAACTCCGGTACAACGAGAAGAGCCGGCGTGAACGCATGGGGATTCCGACTGTGTGGGACATCAGAAAAGCAAATCGGCTGTGCAGACTGTGCGGATCGCCGATCGAAGATGGTAATGACACACTGATGTGTAATGCTTGCTGTAAAAGAATGTCAAAGATGGCAACTGCCACACACGTGCGAATGAAAGCAGAAGGACGGGATTTCAAACTCGGGAGGGCTTTATATGAGCAAAGAGCCAATCGAAGCACTGGACAAGGCAGCTAAGATCGCCGCCACGGCGAACAAGCGGGCGCAGAAAGACGCGCTTTACATGATGTGGGCATTGAAGCGACTGGGCAAACCACGACCGAATGTCCCGTGGCTTACAGAGTGCTGCGAGCGGCAGTCGCTGATCGCTCATAAGAGCCTTATGAATCGCGATCACATATGGTATCGCATGGCTGAGCAGGATTTCGGAGGTGTGACATGACGGCCGAAGATCGCGCTTTCCTGGATGAGCACCATATCTGCCGTGGGTGCAATAAGGCAAAAGCATTCCCCGGGCGGAAATATTGCCCGGAGTGTCTCGAAAGAATCGCGGAGCGAAACGCGAGAGCTTACGCCAAGCCGGATCACCTGCCGAAAATGAGGGAATATCACCGCATGCTTTACCATCGCCGCAAAGACGCGGGACTCTGCGTCAGGTGTGGAAGACCTGCCACGCATGGGATGTACTGCTATGAAGACTTCATCAAGCAGAAGCGGCGCGCGCAAAAGCAGGCGGAGAAGCGCAGACTTGAAACCCTTGAGCGGGGTAACGTGCGTCAATACAGACTCGAGAACCACCTGTGTTATCACTGCGGTGCGCCTATCGAGGATGCCAACGCAAAATGCTGCAACGCATGTCGGGAGAGACTGGGCGCTATTCTCCGGGAGCACAACGGATGGAGGAAACACGGCGACTTCAAATTCGGGAGGGAATTGTATGAACCGAAGCCGACTTACCAAAGCGGACAAGCAGGCACTCGCGCAGGTGGCGTCTGAGACCAACAAGATCGTCAGTCTCGCCGACGAGAAGGTCAAGAAGGACAGCTTCGACACCATGTGGACGTTCCTGATGATGGGCGCGCAAAAATCGAACGTGCCGTTTTTAATCGAGTGCTGCGAGCGGCTGAAGCGCTGCATGACGCAGAAAACCGCCGGGCAGCCCGAGTACGCGAAAGCCGGCGACGAGAGGTTCGAGACGAGCCTTGACCAGCTGATGAATTTCATCATCATCGAGACGATGTGTCTGTGGCTGTCCGGCGGGCTGGAGAAGTTAAAGGAGATGGAAAATGGCTAAAAAATCAGAACTTAAAAAGCAGCGCGACGAGGAGCGCGAGAAGGAGCTTGACCGGATCAGGCATATGGACGAGTACAACCGGGCTTATTTCGGCACGGAGCAGTATTTTCAGGTCTGGTGGGGCGCGTCGCGACTTGCCCTGGCAGTGATCAAGATGATTGACAATGCCGTGAACAACCAAATTAAGGAGTTCAAGAATCCGCTGTTCATCAAGAACGCCCTTGAATTCCTGCTGAAAAGCAGCTCGGATATGCTCACTTTCATTCTGAACGGCGGCGAGCTTTCAATAATCTGCGCGAGGATGAGCGGCAAGGGCGGCAGTACGCTTAAGCCGTACAGGCTCGTTCACTACGACGAGACCACACCGGAAAGCTCAAAAACCGAGTACATCAGCGAGGACGAATACAAATGGCGCGAAACCGCGCGGATACTCATGGACGCGCTCAACAACGCCGTGACCTGTGTCAGTGTGATGAGTGGGCGAACGGAAAATGACGTACTTAACGGATTTCTCGGCGGCAGGACGCCCCCGGAGATTCCGCCCGCGCCGACAGGAAAGAAGCTGATTACTGAGTCGGGTGTAGGTGAGATCAGACTTGAAATCCGACCGGATTCGAACGTGAGAGTGGAGGATATTACAAATGGGAATTGATATAGAATTTATCGCGCAAAAGCTGAGCCGGGAGGACATTCTCTGCCAGCTGGCGGAGGAAGCCGCCGAACTCGCGCAAGCCGCGCTGAAGCTCAGAAGGGCGATTACCGGGACGAATCCAACGCCGGTTTCGGAAAGCAGAGCGACTGACGATCTGTTCGAAGAGCTTGCCGACGTCGCGGTCGCCGAGGAGGCTTATTTCGCGTCGATCAGCGATAATTACAGGCAGCGCGAGGGGCTCGAAGACATTGTCGGCTGTATCGCGAAGGGCAAGGGTGAACGATGGGTACAGCGGCTGAAGGACGTCGCGAACACCAACTGCGAACCGGTTGCACCAACCGATACACCAACTGACACACCAACCGCGAGCGTAAAAACGCGTCAGGAGAAATTCCTTGAGATGTTCCCGCACGCCGCGCGGTGCAAAGGCGCGCTTGATATCTGCCCGGAGAAGGTGGACATTCGTCTGAGTGACTGCGAGGATTATTACGACTGTGAGGACTGCCAGAAGAAATACTGGCTCACGGCTGAAAAGGAGGACGCACATGATTAAAATCGAAAACATAATCGAGTACAAACGCGCGGGCGATCCGGAATGGCGGTTTCTCTGCGCCACCCGCGACTACGACATAGTGTCCAGACGCTTCGAGGACGCTAAGAAAACGATTACGGATGCCGCCGAAATCAGAATCAGGGTGAAGGTCACGCAGTCGCAGATTGCGGAAGAGTGGAGGAGAGAATGAAACAGACTGAAATCATCGCGCATCTCAGGGATTTGCGCGAATCGCAAGCAGAATTCGCAAAGACTAACGGCGATGAGATCTACAAGCGCGATGTTGAAGCACTCGACGCCGCGATCAAGGCACTGGAGCGGATCAGGTGGAGGAGAGTCGGGGATGAAACACCGGAGATGGGACCATATGACTCTAACGTGAGTGTGCAGACGTTTAACATGGCAGACGACGGCAGATTCAGCTATATTTCGACGACGGGGTACTATCACAACCGACCGAATCCGTGGTGCGAAGCTCCTGGAGTACATACTGTCTGCTGGGCATATCTGCCGGAGAAGCCGGAGGAGGATAAATCATGATTGACGAGAAGACACAAAAACAGATCAAAGCGTACATCCCGTCGCCGCGGGACAAGTCGCTGGGTTTCAACGAGTACTACGTAAACCAGAACGGTCGCGTGAAGCGCGGCTACGTGCGAGAGCTGTTCGAGACGGACGACGGCGATGACCTGCTCGGGCTGGTCGACGACCGCGGGCGGCAGATTCACGGTCTGTGGGATTTTGACAGTTTCCGGCGGTGCGAGCTGTACGACAACGAGACCGACTGCCGGAATCAGACGCACGGGGCGTATGATGGCTGGGAACAGCTCAGGAAGATACAGGAGGTTGAAAAATGAATCCACTGAAAGTAACACGCTGTAACGGTGAGGGTAAGGGCGTATGCAAAAGGTGTAAGGAACGAAAAGGCTTTGGGCTTAACTGGATGAGCTTCCTTTACAAGATCGAGGGCTATGACGGTTGTTATTGCTTTGACTGCGTAAAAGAGATTCTGATAGAGGAGGAAGCGGAGGACGCGCCCACCGCCGACGTCGAGCCCGTTGTCCGCGGACACTGGCTGACATGGGGCGAAAAGTTTCCCGACAGAGCGACTGGAAAGAATCTGGGAGTTTTCTGCTCGGTGTGCGAAAACCATGCGGATTATAGCTCGCTATATTGCCCGAATTGCGGCGCGAAAATGGGGGACGAAGACGATGGGACGCATCAATAACGTTGTCGAGTATAAGCGCGAGGATGACCGAGAGTATCGATTCTTTTGCGCGGACGAAAGCTACGCAGAAGCGCGGAAGATGTTTGAGAAGGCGAAATCCATAATCAGTGTCGTTAAGCTCAGAATCAGGACTGTAATCGTGCAGCAGGAGATTGTCGACGTGTGGAACAGGGAGGACGAGCAATGAACAACAAACAAACATCGGGCGGAATCGATTTTACCGATCTGCTGACGATAGTCTTTATTATCCTGAAGCTGTGCGGCGTTATCGCGTGGTCATGGTGGTGGGTATTGTCTCCACTGTGGATATCAGCGATAGGTTGGGTGATCTTATTGATTATCGCGCTATTGATAGGAGGAAAAAATGACGAGGGGAAAAATGACACCTGAACTGAAACACGCGCTCGAAGTGATAAAAAGCGAGTGCAAGAAAAACGTCCGTCTGTGTTCGAGATGTCCGCTCGCCGCATGGCGGCTTCGTGGAGAGAGACAGTGCCGGATTACAGGCGCGAACATCGAAAATGTTCGCCCGTGGCCTTATAGCCCTTGCGATTGGGACATTGACGCATGTGCACAGGAGGACGAGAATGGACGCGGTTGAATTTATCAGGGGAAGAGAAAGAATGTGCAGGACATTTAATATGCGCTGTAGGGGATGCGAAATAGCAGATCGCATGGAAGGCAACGAATCGTGCAACGATTATATCAAACGCTGCCCCGCAGAAGCCGTCGCGATTGTTGAGAAATGGAGCAAGGAGCATCCTCGGAAGACTCGGCAGAGCGAGTTCCTGAAAATGTTTCCTGAAGCTTTTGTTTATCAGGGAAGCATAGATATTGAACCATGTAAAATAGTTAAGTCTAAGTACGATACAGAGCAATGCAAATTACGCAAAACTCGCGAATGGAGTTGCGAGAACTGTCGTGAGCAGTTTTGGCACGAGGAGGTTGAATAATGGACGCGGTTGAATTCATTAATGAAAAATACCGAATGTGCGAATTGTTAAACTACGAGTGCAGGAAGTGCAAAATAGACGCTCTGGAACATGGTCGCAAAGGATGTTGGGGCGCGATAAGGGAACATCCTGAAGAAGCCGTCGCAATTGTCGAACGGTGGGCGAAGGAGCATCCCAGGAAAACCCGGCAGAACGAGTTTCTGAAGCTGTTCCCGAGGGTAGAAAAAGCCGCTGATGGCATGGTCGCATTCTGCCCAGAAAGCATGGATTCGGCGTTTGTCTGCTCGATCAAAGAACGTGATCACTGCGATCCAGAGTGCGGCGAATGCCGGAAGAAGTACTGGCTCGAGGAGGAGAAAGAATGAGAATTCTCAGATCAACCCCGTTCGTCCTGCTGTACATCTCCGTCGCGATTCTTGTCGTGGGATGCGTGCTTTTGGGTTCGCGCGCGATGCTCAACCCGTTCAACGCTATTCCGCTCGCGGTGACGCTGATGGCGGTCGGCGGAGTCCTGACGGTGGCGTATGGGTTTGCGGCATGGATGTTTGTGATGGAAAAGATTGATAAAGGAGAGGTGGACGACGATGCCGATTAAGATTATCAAGCCGGGCAAGAAGCCCGAACCAATTCACTTCGAGTGCAAGCACTGTGGGTGCGTGTTCGAGGTGAACGCGGCTGATTACGATGCCGATATGGGCGGGCTGCTTTCGCCGGACTATGCAGCATTTTGCCCGACGTGCCGCAAATGGTGTTTCTCCAAAGGCGCGAAGAAAGGATAAAGATAATGGCGATTAAAATTATCAAGCCGGGGAAAACACCCGACACGATGAAACGGTTCGAGTGCGCCTGCTGCGGCTGCGTCTTTGAGGGCGAAAGGGAGGACTATCGAATTATATACGACACTGCTACCGTCTTCGCTGTCGCAATGAGATGCCCGACGTGCGGCGCGAGGTGCTACTGCTACGAAACGAAAATAAGGAGGTAAGCAATGGCAATTAAAATCATCAAACCCGGCAAGACCCCCGACGCATTCCGGTTCAAGTGCCCACACTGCGGCTGTATCTTCGAGACGGATATCGTAAGTATGCGTCACATATGGCTGCGCCCCGAATATTTCGCGACCTGTCCAAACTGTCACCGGCTCTGCTGCACGGATGGCGATCATCACGCGGCGGACGATGAGTAAACCCCGCTATATATGGTGGGAGAAAGGAGAAACACATGATAAAAGCAAAACTTGACCACAAGAAAGATATCTGCGAGATCGAGGCGCGGGGTAACATTGCCGAGATCACGAACGAAGTCGCGAACATCATCGAGAATATCTACGTGACATTGGATGAGCCACACAAGACGCTCTATAAGCGCGCGCTCATTACCGCAATAAAGGAAGGACAGTTACTCGAATGAAAAACCTTGAAGAAACCGTCGACCTGATGCTGTCAGACGATCCTAAAGATCAGCTCAAAGCTGAGTATTGGCAAACGAAAATCAGGCTTGATAGACTGACCGAGGAAATCGCCATATACGACGCCGGCATAACGCCATTTGATTTGCCGAGCTTTTCACGCGAAGAGCTCGGCTTGCAAAGAGTGCGGATGGATCACTATCTCGATTCTCTGAGGGAACGCGCAAAGAATGAAGACGTAGACATCACCGATCACGAGCTAGAAGTCGAGGTGAAAGTCGGAACGAAAGTTCGTTTGAAGAGAAACCTGAATGCCGCGAGCGGCATGCTCCCCAGAGGTACTGTTGCGATAATCGCCTTGGAAGAAGATGACGAACTGATGCTTTTCTTCCCGGACTATCTCGTAAATTCCGATACTAAGCTGCTGCGCATATACCGAAGCGAGATCGGTGGAAATGACTACGAGGTGATGACCGATGCACAGTAAACTCATGGATTACATCATCAAAATCCTCGACTACGTTGCCGAGCATCCCGATTCATCATTCGAACTTTGGAATGACTCCGGGAACGGTTCGGACGACGCGAGATATCCGCGGCTCTTTGGCGACTTCGCGTTTTACGACGAATACGGTCGCCCTCAGCGCGTCGCGCGGGACGAGGACAGCTATTGGTCGATGACGTTCGACATAACCGAGGATAACCTCCGGTATCTGGTCGCGAAGCTCAAGGAGAGAGAGGAGGCAAAAACGTGATAGTAAAAGATTCCATCGCGGAGTATCACGCGAGACCGGGCGTCAGCAAGACGAAGCTCTGGTGTCTGCTCAATGACACTCCCGCGAAGTTCAAGTGGCTTCAGGAGCATCCCGAGCCGCCCACCGCCGCGATGCAGTTCGGCTCAGCTCTGCACAAATACGTGCTTGAGCCGGACAGCTTCTTCTACGAGTATGCCGTCGCGCCGCAGTGTGACAGGCGAACGAAAACCGGGAAGGAAGAGTATCAGAAATTTGTGGATTCTGTGGAAAACCGGACCGTGATTTCCGCCGATGACATGGTGCTTATCTCTGAAATGACTGCCGCTATCCGAAAGAATCCCCGCGCCGACTTTCTTCTCCGTGGGGAAGTGGAGACCTCTTACTACTGGCAGGACGAGATGACCGGACTCTACTGTCAGGCGCGTCCAGACAGCGTGAGAATGCTTGACCGCCGCGGGCTGATAGTCGATCTGAAAACCTGTGCGCGGGCCGACACCGAGACAATGGTGAAGCAAGCCTACGCGCTGGGATACGACATGCAGGCTGCCATGTTCAAGGAGGCGGTCGAGCGCGAGTACGGAATATCGTGCGACTTTCTGTTCGTCTGCATTGAAAAAGAGCCGCCGTACCTAATCAATGTGCTGCAAGCCGACGATCTCATGATCAAGAGCGGACAGGACAGATTCCGGGAAGCTATCGGGATTTACAAATCCTGTCTCGACTCCGGCAACTGGTACGGGTATGAGGGCGCGTTCGGAATGGTGAACACGCTCGGGCTGCCGAAATGGGCGGCGAAAGAGATTGAGTAGGAGGCGACTATGCTGAATGGAATGCCGCTGCCCGAATCGAAGCTCTGCGGGCTGAACGGTGTCGAGAGCTGGCGCAGGGCAATGATCGGCGTGAAGCGAGAGCCTAAGCCGGTCATCAAATTCACGAGCTATTCACCGCCTGATGTTTATTCGCTGGGTCTCATCGACAAGGCTGCCGTGGAAGACTACCTCCTCGGGCGCAGCATTGAGTGGTGCAAGACTATCGACGGAGTGAAGGTTTATCATCGGCGCATAAACAAAGCGATCGACGAAGCACTCAACGAACTGTTAAAAACGAATTGATTAAAAGGAGTACAGAAAATGGATAACATACAAGAAATCATTCCCGCGACTAACGAACAGGCTGTCGCGCCGATCAACACCGCGCCGATGAACGTCACCAACATCTGGGTGGACAAGGACGCCTTCGAACAGACTCAGCGCGTCGCGATCATGCTGTCGAAGTCACAGATGATCCCGGAGAAATACCAGAATAAGCCCCAGGACTGCTTCGTCGCTATTGAAATGGCGGCACGCGCCGGACTCTCCCCGCTCGCCGTCCTCCAGAACGTCGACGTCGTGAAAGGAAAGCCCCGCTGGAGCGGTCAGGCGTGCATGGCAATCATCAACTCCTGCGGACGCTTCCGCGACGCTCATCCCGTCTACACCGGCACGAAAGGGGCTGACAACCGCGCTTGCTTCATCCGCGCGATACGGGTTTCCGACGGTGAGACTGTCGACGGAACCGAAATCTCCATGAAAATGGCAGCGGCTGAAGGCTGGATGAGCAATACGAAATGGAAGAATATGCCGGAGCAGATGCTGTTTTACCGCGCGGCGGCGTTCTTCGCGAGAATGTACTGCCCGTCCGAGCTTCTCGGCGCGATTGTCGAGGGCGAGCCGGAGGACATTGAAGCGTCGAGGCAGCGCGGAGTCGGTCAGCGGGCAAGCGTCACTGATGCTCTCGATGCCGCAATCGCCGCTGGAAAGGAGAACAAATAATGCTTAACAAGGTCGTGTTTCAGGGTCGGTTCACCGCCGATCCTGAGATGAAGCAGACGCAGAGCGGCGTGAACTATTGCAAATTCACCGCCGCATGGAGCGAGAAATACAAGGAGGTCGAAACGCAGTGCTTCCTCGAATGCTCGTCGTGGCGTCAGAACGCCGAATTCATCTCGAAGTACTTTAAGAAGGGCGATCAGGTCATTGTCGAGGGGCGGCTCGTGACGAACAAGTGGCAGGACAAGGACGGCAATAACCGCACGACTATCGTGTGCGAGGTCGACAAGTGCCACTTCTGCGGCTCAAAGAGCGGGTCGCAGGGCGCGGAAAATAATTCCGCGACTACTTACCACGTCTCGCCGCAAAACGCCGCCACGGGCGCGTCAGAGGCTTCTGTGGTAGCTCCACAGTTCGAGATAGTTGACGACAAGCTGCCGTTCTGAGGTGAGGCATGATAATTCCAAAATCTGTAAAAATTGGTGGCAAAACATACAAGATCGAAATAACCGACCGACTCGATTTCGGAATAATAAGTTGCTCCGGCGAAATTTTGTATGATAAACTCATTATTCGCGTTGCTCCGAACGCAGAGCAGATGATGCACGGCGTTCTGTTGCATGAAATCGTGCATGGCATACTTCAAAATCTCGGATATCGTGACCACGATGAGCAGAAGGTCGATGCGCTCGCGAATGCGCTTCACGCGCTGATTATTGACAATCCCGGTATGTTCGAGAGGAGGCAGAAACAGTGACAATCCAAGTCGACTCGAGGGAGAAAGCCCACATCATCGAGGGGATTATCCGATACTTCGACGAGCAAGGGATAAAACACTACTCCTCAAAGCTCATCGTCGGCGACTATATGAACCTTGACAATCCAAAATTAATTTGCGACCGCAAACACAATTTGTCGGAAATTGCCAACAACCTCACCAACGACTCCGGGCGGTTCATGCGCGAGGTGCGGCTCGCGAAGGAGCTCGGAATCCATCTCGTCGTGCTGTGCGAGCACGGCGGGTGGTGCAAGTCGATCCGCGATGTCAAGGACTGGCACAATCCGATGCAGGGGAAAATCCCCTTCGCGATAAGCGGAAAGGAGCTTATGGAACGCATTTATAAGGTGCATATCGCATACGGCGTCGACTTTCTGTTCTGCGACAAGCGGTGTACCGGGCGGAGGATCGTCGAGATTCTGGAGGGGGCGAAATGAGCTTTCAAGGCGACTATTCGGGTGCCGATCTCCGCCGCTACGACGTGGAGACAGTCAAGTCGGCTGTCTCCATGCCCCGCGCGATAGAGCGGTATGCCGATCCCGGACACCGCAAGGGACGCTGTCCCTGCCCTATTCACGGCGGAAAGGACGACAATCTGAGCTACACAGACGCGCAGTTCCACTGCTTTGTCTGCGGCGCGGGCGGAGATGTTATCAGTTTTGTAATGAAACTCTTTAATCTCCCCTTCTCCGACGCGGTGCGAAAGCTCGGCGAGGATTTCGGCGTCTCGCCCGGTGTTGACCCTCGCGCGATTGAGAAACGGCAGGCAGACAACCGTCGGCGCGAGGCGGAGAAGGAGCGGGACAAGGCGAATTTCCGGAAGCTCGCGACTTTCTACCGCTCGCTGTTCGACTATCCGGAATCCGAGGTACGAAGGCAATTCATTTGCTGTTTGTCGAACACGCTGGGCGAATGCTCTACCGACAACGGACTCGCGGGACAGCTTGACGCTGACGCGATTATCACGATTATGAAAGGGGAGCTGGACAGAACGTGTGGAAAATGGTGAAATACTATGGCAGAAATCCTTGAAACAAAAATTAAAGAGTTCCCTGCGTGGACGTTCGAAGATTTCGAAAACGCCGTTCCACACGGCTGGCTCTACAGCAACTATTACAAGAATCCGTTTACATACCGAAGGGCAATTGTCAAAGTAGATGAAATTGCGCGAAGACTCGGGTACTCCGGATTCAAGACCGAGATGCGCGACTATGCGAAGGAATGCGGTGAAAAGGTCAACGAAAGCGACTACGCCAACACGACCGAATTCTCCGGTCAGCCGCTCGCGTTGGACTGCGGTCGGTATGTATGCAGCGACTCCGGCGTATCGGTCTCGGCATACGGAGACACGACTATTGTGTGCCCACATCCGATAATGCTTTCCGGGCGGCTTGTCAATCTCGACTCGGGAGAGGTCCGGCTTGAGGTGGCGTTCAGGCGCGGAGCAGAATGGCGTACAGTTGTTGTCGAGAAAGTCATCCTGGCGTCTGCTGCGAAGATCATAGACCTGGCTCGACTCGGGATCGCGGTCGACTCGGAAAACGCGAAGACTCTCGTCAAGTACTTCACCGACCTTGAGGCGATGAACTATGACAAGCTTCCCGAACGCCATTCGGTCGCGCGGGTCGGATGGACGGCGAACGGAAAGTTCGTGCCGTACGCCGACTCTGTGGAGTTCGACGGCGCGCCCGGGTTCAGGGCTGTGTTCGAGTCCTTTCACGAGCAGGGTGACCGTGAAACATGGTTCAGAGCCGCCTCAAAGGCGCGGAATGAGAGCACCATTGCAAGGATAACGCTTGCCGCTTCGCTCGCGTCGGTACTCGTCAAGCCGCTTCACGCGCTTCCCTTCTTCGTTCACGTATGGGGGCGAGCCGGAAACGGAAAGACGATGCTGCTGAAGCTCGCCGCGTCTGTCTGGGCTTCGCCCAACAGCTCGGAGGGATACATCCGCAACTTCAATTCGACTTTCGTCGGACTTGAAACCGCCGCGGGGTTCTTCAATTCCGCTCCGCTCTGCGTGGACGAGCTTCAGGTCGTAAAGAATCGCCGCGACTTTGACGACATAATCTATATGCTCGCGGAGGGTCAGGGACGCTCCCGAGGGTCGAAGGACGGCTCTTTCCAGCAGATAAAATCCTGGCAGAACACTATCATCACCACGGGCGAGATGCCGATCTCAAATGACACTTCTGGTGCAGGCGCGCTGAACCGCGTCATCGAGATTTCCTGTGGCGACGAGCGTCTTCTCAGCGACTATCGCGGGCTTTCTGACGTTCTGACGCAGAACTGGGGCTTCGCGGGAAAGGAATTTGTCGCTGGACTCACGCCGCAGGTGCTTGCCGTCGCGAAGACCTTGCAGGAGCATTACCGCGCGGAGCTTGAGAACTCGAAAACCACCGAGAAGCTCGCGCTCTCAGCTTCGATTATCCTCACCGCAGACGCGCTTGCTGAGCGGCTGCTGTGGCGCACCGGAACGGCTCTTTCGCCGTCCGACGTCGCGAAGTACCTACCGACTAAGCAGGAGGTTGACATCAACCAGCGCGCGCTTGAGTGGCTCTGGGGGACCATCGCGGAGAATGAGTCGAAGTTTCTCACGCCGGACGACGGAATCCAGCGCGAGGTGTGGGGAGAATACAAAATCGCCGGATTCGACCGACCGGGAGTCGCGATCATTGCGTCGGTATTCAGCCGCGTCATGACCGACGCCGGGTTTAATCCCACCGCGTTCAGGCAATGGGCGGCGAGCCGCGACTATCTAAGACGTGATGGCGAGGGAAAGACCTCCTCGCTGATTCGTTTGCATGGCAAACCAGTGAGGTGCGTCTGGGTTTACTTAGACGGTGAAACTGTTGAATTTGACAAATCTGTCGAAAAATACAGTGTGCGCAACAACGAAATTGTATAATTTTGAATCGGCGTAACAACGCAACACACCCGCTGTTACGGCAGGTGTTACACCAGAAAACGGCTTGCCACCTGACAAAAATGGATGCTGTAACACCGTAACACGTGAAACACCATTTTTACACGCTTATATACGCGTATATATTTTGCGTGAGGAATACTCAATAAAATGATGTGCTCGCGCGTATGTATATAATACAGGTGTTACAGGTGTTACAGTGTTACAATATATAAAATAGTCAGGTGGCAAGCATATTTTTCACGTAACACCTTTTCGAGAGGTGGGTGTTATGACGTGTTACGCCAGGAAGGAGATCAAAGCATGAACAATCTATCGAGAATTGAGCAGGAGACAATCATCCTGTTCAACGAAGCGGAAACCACAGCGACTATTGAGACGCACAACGGACGGCTGAAACGGAAGCTCGACCGGCTCGCGACGGAGAGACCGAATGATGTCACCGCACAGAATGGGAACGACGGCGCAAGAAAGTACACCGTCCCGAAACGGTGGGTGACTGTGAACGCGCCGCGGGTAATGAGTGAGGAGCAGAAAGCAATTTGCGCCGAACGGTTAGCGGAACAGCGCAGAATCAAATCTGAGATCGAATAAGTCCTTCGCGCAGGGCGCAACGGAACGAAGTTTGCTCCGGGAGGGCAAATATATATCCCCCGGAGTGTTGAATGAGAAATACACACAGTGGTGAGAGAATGGAACAGGAGATGGAGCATAGAATGAGCGACGAAAAGAAAACCAACTCGGACGCGCCGAAGAAGAGAGGCAGACCGAAGGCACCGCCGAAGCCGAAGAAGGAACGAGCTGCACCGGCACCGCCGAACTCCTACGCAAGGAAACGGGCAGTCGAGTATGCCGAAAGCGTCGCGGAGCGCGTCGACGAGAAAGACAAGGCTACTATCGTCAATGCGCTGACGCTGCCCGAAAAGGATATGCCGGACGCAAGGCAGTACAAGAAAACAACCGACAGGACGAAATACCTCCCGAGTAAGGTCTGGACGCCGGAGAACGACGACGAGCGCGCATTCGTGAGCCAGATTCTCCGTGAACTGCTGACCGAGTTCCGGAAGCCGACCGTGAAGGACGACGACGAAATGGCGGAGAGAATCAGCGACTACTACGACCGCTGCGCGAACGAGGGACGGACGCCCGTATGGGAGGAAGTGTGCCTGAGTCTGGGGTATGGATTGCAGAAAGTGAACGCGATTATACATGGGACGGAGCGAGGGTTCACAAATATCACCCCTGAAATTCTCAAAAAAGCCAAAGATTTCCAGCAGAGTTTTGACGCGAAACTAGTGGTCGCCGGGAAGATGAATTTCCTTGCTTACTGCTTCCGCGCGAAGTGCTATTACGGGATGCGGGATAACGCAGAATTACCAGAATCTACCAGAAACCCTCTCGGAGAGGCGAATCTCACTCCGAAACAGCTCCAGGAGCGCTATATGCAGGGGCTCAAGCCAGAGGAGTATGAGGACAAGACCGGGGAGAAGCCGGAGTAGACTCCGCCGCGACTATCGGGGAGGAGGTGAATCCCTTCCTTCGCGGTGGAGGGAGAGCTGCGACTATTCGGCAGCGACTATCAGAGGTGCTGCCCTCTCGGAGCGACTATAGGAGGCGCTGCGACTATCCCGCGCGAAATGGTCAGCGACTATTGAGCGACTATTGAGCGACTATCGCAGAGCGAATCCCGCGCCGAAGTTTTTCCAAACTTTCCAAAAACTTTTCAAAAACCCGATCAGAATTTTTTCAAAACCGTTCGAGAAATCGAGCGGTTTTTCTGCGCGGCAGGTGAGGGGTTGTCGAGGCGGCGCGGTCTCGGCTCGGGCGGCTCGGCAGGCTTGGAGACGGCAGGCAGCCCCCCGGGCGGGCGCGATCTGGCAGCGGTCCGGGTGCGTCGCGTGCGGCGCAGGGTCTCGACGGCGCGCTGCGGGGCTGCGGGTCTGGCAGTCCGGCGGGCCGCCGCTGCTGCCGTGCCACTGCTGCTGCGGTCAATCGCTGTAATGGCTCTGTGGGGCGCGTACGCGCCCGCTACGGCGTTTTAATGGTGCGGGATAGGTATTTATACCCTCTCGTATAAAAAACGCTCTGATGGCGTTTTGGAGGCTCTCAGAGCGATTGACATATACAGGCGATATGCGGACGCCGTCCCAGGACGCCCCAGGACGCGCACAGGCGGCGCAGGACGCGCAAAAGCCCCGCCGGGCATACGTCCGGACGGGGCGAAAAGAAAGCCGCCCACGTGGGGCGGCAGAGGGGTTATGAGTCGCGCGCGATCCAGACCAGGATTAGCACGGGCAGCAACAGGACGTAGACGATGATCATGTGCACCCCGTCACAGCGTCTCGGCGGCGGCGATGATGTCCGCTTTGGCGCCGTCGGTCAGCACCAGACGCCCGCGGGACGATGTGCACTGCCTGCGGTAGATGGCGGCGATCGCCCACCCGGACGCGCGGTAGATCAAGTCGACGTGGGTACTTTCCGGGGTGCCGTGGTAGCATCCCGGGAAGCCCTGCGCGTTGGGGTCGTAGCCCCTGATTTCGCAGCCGATCAGGCTTTTTTTGCGGATGCTGTGCGGGATGCTGTCGATGGCGTCCATGATATCGCCGGCGGTCAGCAGGCGGACAGACGCGCGGCTTTCGGCCGTCGCGATCCAGTCCGCGACAGGTGCGGCGGCGGCGGCGAATGCCTGCTTTGCCGCGTCGACCTTTGCGGCGGCGGCGGCACGGTTGGCGTCTGTGCCGTACGCGGTGACGCTGCGCAGCCACTTTTCAGCGGCTTTCAGCTTTGCCCACGCCTCGCGGGCGGGGGTGATGTTAAGGGGCTTGCGGGCGGTTTTAGCGGTGGTAGTGGTAGTCATGATATACTCTCTTTCTCCCCGCCTTTCGCCGGGCGGGGGCGGCGGTTGTATGTGGCGGCGGGCTTTATCTCCCCGCCATGCTGTAAAAAGCGTCTGCGGTGATCCGCAGGGCGTCTGCTACGCGCGTCCAGCGATCCCAGGACGCCATAGCGGCGTCGTGCGTGCGGTACAGCACGCCGTCGCAGTGGTACAGCGTGCCATGCTGTAGGATGGTACCATGCGGCAGTCGGCGCGATGCCGCCGAGTCGATCTCAGCGGCTCCGCGGCGTCCGGCGTCGTAGGTGGGCAGATATGCGATCATACCCTCGCCCCCTCTCGCGCGGCGTCGCCTGGGCACCATGTGACATCGCATTGTGGCGCATACCATGCCACATGGGCGTCGTCGCAGCGGATAAAGTCCCGCAGTGTCGCGTCGTAGTCGCTGTCGTCGTCGCTGTCCAGCCACCGGGCAAAGCCTGCCGGGTCGCGCCGCTCCAGCTCGTCCAGCACCCACCCGCGGGTCAAGGCGGTCGCCGCGCTGTAGGACAGGCGGCGGACGTAGTCCCAGTAGTCAAGTAGTTTGGCGGTCGACGCGGTGGTGATGTGCGCCGGGGTCTTGCTGCGCTCGGTGGGGCTGCCGGCTGACATGATGGTCTCGCGGTATATGCAGCCGGTGAAGCTCTGGCAGGTCGTGCCGGGGCAGGATGCGCCGCGCTTGACGCACTCCGCGCACATAGGATTGATAGTCCTTGCCGCCCTCTCTGCGGTCTCGGTGGTCTCGGTGACGATCTCCGGCGCGACGTACTCAGCGGCGGCGCGCGCCAGCTGATCCAGATGCGCCGGGTGGATGGCGTCGGTGATCAGTCCGACGCGCTCGGCGGCGTCAGCGTCCAGGGCGCCCGCGATGGTCTGCGCCCATGCGGCGGTGTCGTCGCCGATGCGGCGGTCGTGCATGGCGACGCGGTAGACAGCCAGGGTCGCGATGATGGCGCGGGCGCGGTCGATGCCGATCTCAGCGGCTACGGTCGCGATGGTGTCGGCGGGCTTGTCTGCTGCGCCGTATGCGGTGACGATGGCGTCAAGGTCTGCGGACAGCTGCTGCTTCCACGCGATGGTGGCGTGACGGTCTGCGGCGAAGCGTGCGGTAATGGTGTTGTTGGTGATCATGGTGTGTTCCTCCTTACTGTGCGTCGCGGATGACCTTGTGTGCGGTCTCCAGTCCGACGGCGATTACTGTGTAGATGGTGGTGTGCTTGTCCATGTCCAGGTGTCCGACGGTGATGATGTCGCCGTCCTTGGCGTGTCTCACGCCCGCTTTCCAGGCGGTCAGCGCGGATATTGGGGTGACGTCCAGCTGCGGCTTGCAGCCGGTCTTGGTGGTGGTAGTGATCTTGGTGTAAGTTCTCATGGTGTGCTCTCCTTCTGTCCTCTTTGTGGTCTCGGTCTCGGTCTCTGCATCCGGTGCGGTGATCCTGATGCGTCCGGTCATGGCGGATGCCAGGGCGTGACGCGGTGCATACTCAGCGCCGGTGGTGTCACGGTTGTATGTGCATTCCATGGTGCGGGCGGCGATGGTCCAGCCGTCGTGCGCTGTGTCGATGGTCAGCGCCCACACGGTGGACGGGATGCGGTGGCGGGGCTGATAGACAGCGACGGTGTAGCGGTCAGCGTCTGCCGCGACGGGGGCGACGCTGATGATCTGCATCGTCCAGCCGTCGGCGGCGATGCCTGCGCCGACAAGCGCAATACTGATGATCTCGGCGGCTTTGGTGATGGTGCGGTTGTATGTCATGGTGTGATCCTTTCTGCCCTCTCGGGGGCGCCTGTTCTTTACGCGTACTATTATATCACGATTATCCGTAAATGTCAATAGGGAAATCATGATTTTCCGTAAATCGGCACATTGCACAAATTTTGCGGGCTGTTTTTGTGCATGTTTACAAGGTGCTTTTTTCGTCCTCTCGCGTCGCCCGGCGCGGCGATCCGACGGTGTCGGCGTGGTCGCGGTGCGGCTGCCGCAGCCCGGGCGGGGGTGGGGGACGGCGGCATGCTGCGGCGGGTTGACCCCCTCGACCAGAAAAAATTCAAAAAAATACGAAAAGCCTCTTGACAATTAAACGTAAATGTGTTATAATAGAATCACAGCGGCGAATCAGGCATCCTGACGCCGGGTACCTGAGCCGCCGTGCGGCACAAAAAGGAGAGCAATTATGGAAAACCAGGTAAGTAAAGAAAAGATCACGAACGTGGTGGCATACATCCGCGTCAGCACCGACGGACAGGTCGGAGAGGACAAATTCGGGCTGGAATCACAGCGTGAACAGATAATCGACTACTGCCGCCGGAACGACATGAATATCGTGAAATGGTATTCCGATGAGGGCGAGAGCGGCGCGAAATACCGTCCAGGATTCGACGAAATAATATACGGCGAGGTGAACAATCCGCCGATTCAAGCGGTTGTCGTTGCAAAATCCGACCGCGTGGCGCGTGACATCAACATCTACTTCTACTATCAGGGAGCGCTGCTCCGCAAGGGAATTGAACTTATCAGCATCTGCGAGGATTTCGGACAGTTCGGCGTGTTTGCCGGGATATTGAAAGCATTCACACTCACCTGCGCGGCAATGGAACGCGATAACATCAGCAAGCGAACGGGAGCTGGGCGGGCTGTCAAGGCATCAGGTGGCGGCTATAGCGGCGGACGCGCTCCGTATGGGTATAAAGTCAGAAATCACTCGCTCGAAGTTTACGAGCCGGAAGCGGAGGTAGTGCGAGAGATATTCCGCATGAAGGACGATCTTGGCACGACATACCAGGCAATATGTAACAAGCTGAACGGTGAAGGTAAAGTGAACCGCAGCGGTTCGAAGTTCTCTATCAGCTCGATTCAGTCGATATACGAGAACAAGAAGACATATCAGGGATATTACAAATACGGCAGTATGAAGGACTACGTTCCCGGAGCGCACGAGCCGATACTGAAGGACGGAGAATGATTCAATCAAGCTCAATCGAGCTTCAATCAACACTGACTCAGCGTTAAATCAGCGTTAACCAAACGTTGTACCAACAAACTATCGTTTGTACCGACTGTTGCACCAACAAACCATCAACTGAGCATCAACAGAGTACCAACACCATACAACACAGAGCATCCAGAATGCCAAAAACCGAAAGGAGGACGGCGTTCCGGGTGCTTTTTTCATGCCTGAACGCCACACGGGATGGAAGAAAAGGTTAAAAAAAGCGCGAATACAAAGAAAGGAACTGCAAGCTCCAAAAAGAAAACGCTTTCCGCGGCGGGAAAGAAGGCTGCCTCGACGAAGAAGGCTGAAACAGAGGAAAAGACCTCGACATGCGCGGCGGATGCCGCCCCGAATAGGGAGAAAAAGCCCTCGAAACCCGCCCTGCCCGGCTTTGAGGCGGTCGCTCCCGACCTCATCCCGAAATGCGTGACTCTCTGCGAGAGCATCGCCGCGTACGGGCTTGACAGTCTGTCGATCGCGAAGGATTACTTCGACGCGCTGCGGCTCTGCAACGCTGACGAGCGGGACTTCGAACTTCAGGAAGAGCGGATTGCCTACATGCTCGCGCGCGGGAGGGGCTTCTACGACGTAGTGAATGCCGGGCTTTCACGCGCTCTCTCGGCGAATGTTCCGTCGGCTGCGGACTGGTACGAGCTGAAGCGGAAGATATGTCTGCTCCTCGCGCCGCACTCGTTCGACCACTATATGCAGTATGTCGAGTGGAATCGCGAGCCGCACCGGAAGTTCTGGCTGCCCAGACGGAATGTGCTTATGGGGCTTTGCAATGATCTGCAAGACCTTGAGGAGCACAAGATCAGATTCCTCGGGGTGAGTATGCCGCCGAGAGTCGGAAAATCCACTCTCTGTATCTTCTTCCTGACCTGGCACATGGGGCGGCATCCGGACGACGCATCCGCAATGGGCGGGCACTCGGACACGCTCGTGAACGGCTTCTACGGAGAGCTGAACGCGGTGCTTGACCCGGACGGCGAATACCTTTGGCATGACGTGTTCCCTCACGCGCAGGTCGAGAGCCGATCGGCGAAGTATCTGCAAATCAACCTCAACCATCCGAAGCGTTTCCCGACAATGACCTGCCGCTCCGCGGAGGGAACATGGACTGGAGCTATCGACATCTCGCGCGACGGCATCCTCTATGTCGACGACCTGATAAAAGACCTTGAGGAGTCGCTGTCCCCTTCCCGTCTCGACGCGAAGTACAACATCTACCTGAACCAGATGAAAGACCGTATGAAGGACGGTGCTTTGCAGCTCATGGTCGGCACGCGGTGGAACGTGATGGATCCGCTCGGGCGTGTGCGGGAACAGTATCGCGGCAATCCGGAATACCGCTTCACGGTTATCCCTGCGCTGGACTCGAACGGAGAGTCGAATTTCCAGTACGATTACGGCGTCGGGTTCTCGACAGCTTATTACCGCGACATGAAGAACTCGATTGACGACTGCACATGGTGCGCGAAGTATCAGGGCGCGCCGTATATACGTCAGGGGCTTGTCTTCCCGCCGGATTCCCTGCTCCGCTACAACGGAATACTCCCGGACGGTCAGCCGGACAGGATAATTGCAGCCTGCGACGTCGCGTGGGGCGGCGACGACTACCTCGCGATGCCGATAGTCTACATCTACGGCGACGGCTCGATGTACTGCGTCGACGTGGTGTTCTCGAACGCGAACAAAACCTTCACGCAGCCCGCTGTCGTCGGAAAGCTGCTCATTCACCGACCACATCAGGTACAGTTTGAGGCGAACAACGGCGGTACGGAATACGCGCAGGCTGTGGACAAAATGCTCCGCGAGAAAATGTGTGTTCTGAACATCTCGACGCGGCGCGCTCCCGGAAATGCGCCGAAGCTCTCGCGCATCATCCAGTACGCGCCGGACATCATGAAGATACACTTTCTTGATTTCGACCATTCGACGCCGGAATACCGGAACTTCATCGAGTGGCTGTGCTCTTTCGTATCGCTCGGCAAGAACGTCCACGACGACGCGCCGGACGCGCTGGCACAGCTCATGGATTTAGCGACCGGAAACTGGGGTGTCGTCACCGTCGGAAGGCGACCGTGGTGAAAGCAATCCGCCTTTTTAATTTATTAAACGAGACTGCGGTTCCGGATTTGAGCTTTTTATATAAAAATGGCTTTGCTACTTGACTTTTTAATGTAGAAGGTGTATAATATAAGCAGTGAAAGAGCTTGCTTTTTCACTGAATGTCATGACTGAGAGCGAGTGCGCTTTCAGATGTTCTCCTTTGCCCGGCAGCTTCTCTCGACTGCCGGGACTATTAAAAAAGCTGGAGGTGATGGAATGGATGAGGTCAAAAATTACACCGGAAACGGGATGCCGATTATAAGCACGGCTGAAAATGAGAAGAGCACCGGCGCGGCGGACAAGTCGCCTGTGATGACCGGACGCGATGTGATATACACAGATGAAGTGGCAGTCACGGCTGAGAACGTTATCAGAGTTCTTCAGGACGCGCTTCCGACATTCCATTCGAACCAGAAAGAGATACAGTATCTTTATGGCTACTACAAGGGAAACCAGCCGATTCTGAACCGGATAAAGAACGTCCGCCCTGAGATCAAGAACATGATCGTCGAGAATCACGCGTGGGAGATCGTGACCTTCAAGGTCGCGTACCTGCTCGGCGCACCGATAACCTACACGCGGCGCAAGACCTCGGATGAGAGTCGGAACGATGAGATCGGACAGCTGAACGAGATCATGCACGTGCTGGACAAGGAAGCCGCCGATCACGATATCGCGGAATGGAATCACATCTGCGGAACGGCTTATCGCTATATTGTCGGCTCTGCCAATACCGGAGAAGGCATCGACAGCGGTTCGTGTGACCCGCGGCGCACTGCCGTTATATACTCGCGCGAGCTTGACGCGAGACCCGTGATGGCGTTTCAGGAGACCGTGCGTGATAATGCTCCGGTTCTATACACGTGCTGGACCCCGAACGAGACCTTTTACATCTCGCAGGATAAAATCGTTCGCTATGAGATACATGGAGTGGGCTATGTGCCGATTATCGAGTATCCGCTGAACAACGCCCGCGTCGGCGCGTTTGAAGTGGTGCTGACGGTGCTTGACGCTATCAACACGCTGTCCTCGAACCGGCTTGACGGTACGGAACAGTTCGTGCAGAGCTTCCTGAAGTTCGTCAACTGCAAGATAGACAAAGAGAAATATCAGGATTTTCTCGAGCTCGGCGCGATTTACATACAGTCGGACGGCTCGAACCCTTCGGACGTCGACATTGTATCGTCGGAGCTCGATCAGACTCAGGCTCAGGTCGAGATTGACCACCTCTATCAGCAGGCGCTGATAATCTGCGGCATGCCGGACAGGAACGGCACGAACCGCGCCTCTGGTGACAGCGGACAGGCTGTCATTCTCCGCGACGGCTGGACAATGGCTGAGAGTACGGCGCGGGACACCATCATGCAGTGGGAACGGAGCGAGAAGAAGTTCCTCCGAATTGCTCTTTCGCTTCTCAAAACCCTCGGTCGGCTCGACCTGAGTCTTTCCGACGTCGACATCAGATTCACCAAGGGCAACACGGAGAACCTTCTCGTCAAGGTTCAGGCTCTCTCAGGGTTGCTTGCGGCTGGGGTCGCGCCGATGCACGTCTTCCCGATTGTGCATCTTTTCGACGATCCGAACCAGGTATGCTCGGATTCCGAGAAATACCTCGCGAAGTGGCTGCCGGTGTCGGAGCCGAAAGCCGCTGAGCAGGGCGAAACCGGAGGAGATACTGATGGAGCATCGCAGTGAATTCGAGGTCAACTGTCCGAGATGCGGAAAGTTTCTCGGGTATGTCGACGGTGATGCCGAGCTGAAATGCCAGCGGTGCAAATCAATCGTGACGGTCACAAAAGCGCGACCGCCGGAAATTAAAATTCAGAGCGTCATGAACGCCAGATAGTTTGAGGCTTATGCCTCAGATCGTCTGGCGTTCTTTTATGCTGGTCAGAGAAGACCTAAAAACGCGAAATTCAGCGGAGAGAACCGCTTTACCAAACGCGAAAGGAGATTCACGTATGGAACTCAAGGATTTACTCGGTGCCGACTACAAGGAAGGCATGACCGCGGAGGAGATCGCGGCGGCTCTCACGACGAAGAGCTTTGTCTCGAAGGACGTTTTCGACAAGACTGCGTCCGATCTCGCGAGCGTCAAGAAGGCAAGCAAGACTCACGAGACCGATCTCGCCTCACAGCTTGAGGCGCAGAGGCAGCAGATTGAGCAGCTCACGATAAGCGGAAACCGGCACGAGGCAGCCCGGATACTTTCCGACGGCGGTATATCGAAGGAGGCATACGACACCTTCATCGATCAGATCGTCGGCACGGATGCCGAGAAGACTGCGGCGACGGCAACGGCTATCGCGGCGGCGTTCAAGGCTTATGGAACAGCTACCGCAAACAAGGTCAAGGCTGATCTTGCGACCGGGATGAAAGCTCCCTCGGGTTCACCCAGTCAGGGTATGACGAAGGATGCGTTCATGAAGCTGACCTTCCCCGAGCAGGTCAAGTTCAAGACGGAGAATCCGAACGAATACGCGGCGATGTTCCCAAAACCCTGATGACGCGGGAACCGCCAGAATCAAATTACAGAAAGGATGAAATGAATGCCTGGAACTTATCTCAATTACCCCTTTGACGAAGACATTTTTGTGAACCGCTGGTTCAGCGAGCCCGACCTTGTCAAGACGGCTATCCTGAATTCCGGCGTAATGGTCGAAGACCCGCTTATCGCGGCGCAGCTCCGCAGCTCCGGAAACTACGGTTCTATCCCCTTTTACAAGACGCTTGACGGCACTCCTGTAAACCACAACGGCGCGACCGACATCACCTCGACCGAGACTGAGGCGGACCATCAGAGCTTTGTCGCGTATGGCCGCGACATCGCATGGACGGCGCGTGATTTCGTCGGCGAGCTTTCCGGTGCTGATCCTATGGGCCACATCATCTCGCAGACCGCGAGGTACTGGGCAAAGTACCGCCAGAAGAAGATTATCGCCATTCTCGGCGCGATCTTCGGAATCACTGGAAACGCCGCGTGGACTGCGCACAGCGTCGAGAAGCTCTCGACCACCGCTACTCCGACCAAAATTTCCGCAACCGACCTCAACGACCTTGCCACCGATACGCTCGGCGACAACAAGGACGCTTACAAGCTCGCTATAATGCACTCCTCGGTTGCCCGCACGCTCGAGAACCTTCAGGTGCTTGAGTACTGGAAGCAGACCGATTCGAACGGTCTCCAGAGAACCGTCGGTCTCGCTTCGGCGAACGGCTACACGGTTGTCATCGACGACGGCGTTCCGGTCGAGACGGTCGGCGGCACTGGCGACAACAAGGCTCTCAAGAAGTACACGACCTACCTTCTCGGTACTGGCGTTCTCCGCCACTGCTGGGCAAGACAGGATGTTCCGGTCGAGGCTTTCCGTGAGCCGCTCAAGAACAACGGTCAGGAGACTCTTGTGACAAGAATCCGCGAGTGCATTCACCCGAACGGCTTCTCGTTCACTATCCCCACCTCCGGATGGACAAACTCGCCCACCGACGCGCAGCTTGAGGCTTCCGCGAACTGGTCGATCAAGTTCCCCGCTAAGGCTATCCCGATTGCGAAGCTCGTGACCAACGGCTGATAACCATGACCGAGATCGAGAAGCTGTCACGGCTTAAAAGAATGATGCGGCTGTCGGACACCGAAGACGACACTCTGCTGGCGTTCCTCGAATTCACCCGCGATGAGATACTCGCGTGGGAATGGAAGAACTACGGCGGAATACCGGACAACGTGACCGACGTGCCGCGGGAATACGAAAGTGTTCAGCTCAATGCCGTTATGATCGGCTTCTCGCAGATCGGCGGCGAAGGCGAGACACAGCACACTGAGAACGGGATCACAAGACAGTTCGATTATTCGAGCTGCATCGAGTTCATCCACAAAAACGTTCTCCCATACGCGGGAGTGATACGATGAGGACGCTCGCGAAAAACAAAATACCGTATTGGTACGCGCTCTACGAAGGGACTGAAAAGCTCCTCGATGAGAGCGGGAGGTACACGGGCGAGCAGAATGTGAAGTATTCTTCCCCGGTCAAAGCGTATGGAAACATCTCCGCGGCGAAGGGCGACGCCTTTGCGGCGCAGTTCGGGACATTTGCCGATTACGACAATGTTCTCTGCGCCGAGGACACGCCGATTGACGAGAACTCGGTGCTCTGGGTCGGCATCGAGCCGCCAAACCCTTATAATTACCGCGCGAGAAGAATCTCCAGGTCGCTTAACAGCGTCTCCGTGGCAATAAAGAAGGTCGATGTCGATGAATAAGCGGATCGTGATAAAGCTGTCAGAGGACAGCATAAACGCCGCTCTGAAGGAAGTCGAAGACCTTCGGGACGCTCAAAAAGCACGGATACACGCTGCGGCGAAGGAAATCGCCGATGAGATATGCGAAAGGGCGCAGGCGAATTTTGACTCCGCGTGGTACGACGAGGTCGGGCGCGGAGTCAGAGATCACGCGGACGTGAAATGCCGGGTGGAAGAGACCGGAGACGGCTGGCGTGTGGTTGCCGAGGGGCGCGAGGTGACGTTCATCGAGTTCGGGGCAGGAGTCTATTACAATCCCCCCGCCGGGTCGTCGCCTCATCCCCGCGGTGCTGAGCTCGGCTTTCTCATCGGCGGCTTCGGAGCGGGGCACGGAAAGCAGAACACATGGGGCTATTACGCCGATGAGAATAGGCAGGAGCTGATTCTCACGCACGGTACGGCGATGCAGCAGCCGCTTTACCGGGCATTCAGCGAGGTGATGGCAGAAAGGAAGGCACGGAGATGATCGACTTCGAAAACGAGTTCGTCGACGCGGTGGCGAAAGCCATGGCAGCGGAATTCCCGAAGGCTGAGGTTGTTTCCGAGTATGTACCGAAGCCGTCGTCGTTCCCCCACGTTTATATCCGCGAGACCGATAACAGCACTGATACCCGTTCACTGCCCCTTGCGGGGAAAGAGACGATGGCACGCATCGTTTACACGGTCGACGTGCATTCGAATGTGAAACGCGGTCGGAAGACTCAGTGCAAAGCGGCTATGGCGGTCGTTGACGACGTCATGCAGTCGTATGGCTTTTCACGGACATTCTGCAATCCGTTCCCGAACGAAAATGACGCTTCGATATACCGCATGGTTGCGAGATATACGAAGCTGCAACCGGATTACATCATTAAAATTTAAGAAAGGACGAGGAAAACATGGCAAACGAACTTTCCACTCTCGGTATAAAGCTGTATTACGCACCGGAGTCTGAAGCCGGGACAAAGCCCACCACCGGGTTCGTCAATATCCCGGGTATCATCTCGATGCCCGAGCTTGGAGCAGAGCCGGAGCTTATCGACGTGACTCCGCTTGAGGAGACCGAATACACGAGAAACGTGCCCGGACTCAAGACAGCCGGGAACTTCTCGATGACGGCGAATATCAATGACGATTTCCTCACTACGTGGGGCACGCTCATGACCGCCTATCAGACCGCGCAGACCGCAGGCAAATCGCTTTGGTTTGTGGTTGTACATCCGAAACTGACAAAGGCGTTCTGGTTCACCGGAGAGCCCGTGTCGCTCCCACTCGCGGAGATGGCAGTCAACTCGGCGTTCCAGACCACCGCGAACGTCACGGTCAACAAGACCGAGGGCTGGGCGGACAAACCCACTATTGCGTAAAAGAAAACAATAAGGAGAATACGTGATGTTCAAAATCAACAGCAAAGAATACAAAGCGAAAGAAATCGACTTCAACTCGACCGTCGAGATGAAAGACCTCGGCGGAGACATCTACGAGATGGGCAGGAATCCCTTTGCGGTGATCCGCGCCTACCTTGCGTACTGCGGCGATATGACGGCAGATAAAGCCGGAGAGGAGATTAACGCGCACGTCGTGGGCGGCGGTGATCTCACCGTGCTTTCTGATGCGCTTAATGACGCGCTGGAGAAGAGCGATTTTTTCAAAGCGATGGTCGCGAGAGCAAAGAAGGCAGAGTCGGACGCGAAAGCGTGACCCTGTCCGCGGCTGACTCGGTATTCGAAGTATGGCTTCCTGCGGCGTACAGGATGGGGCTTGACATGAATTTGTTCTGGCGGCTCAATCCCCGCCGCATGAAGCCTTTTTTCAAAGCGTTTGAGCAGAGTCAGCGCGAGGAACGCGACCGGATGAACAGCAGTGCGTTTCTCACAGGAGTATATGTGCGCGACGCTATCGTGTCATGCCTTGCGAAGAACGCCAAATACCCCGAAAAGCCGCGTGATCTGCGGACGCCAGAGGAGATTGCCGAATGGCAGATGTCCGACGAGTATGTGGAGCAGCAGCGGCTCATCCAGAAGTGGAACAATATGGAAAACGAAAGAAAAGCACAGCATCCCGGAGGAGGTGAGATGAATGGCGGATAACGAGGTACAGATAGACAGTCTGTCGATAGCGATAGAGGAGAGCGCGAATACCGCGTCGAAAAATCTCAATTCACTCGCGGCGGGGCTCAAAAAGCTCCAGAAGTCGGTAAACGGTATCGACCTCACCGGAGCAATAAGCCAATTTGACGCTCTCAGCACCGCGACGTATGGGCTTAACGAATTCGCTGACGCCATTAAAAAGCTCGACGGCGTGAAGGTCTCCTCCGCGCTGGCAAAGCAGCTCACAGCGGTCGGGACAGCCGCCAACGGGCTTCAGGGACAGGATTACACGAAGCTGACTGAGCTTTCAGCCGCGCTGAAGCCGCTCGGCGAGCTCGGTCGTTCGCAGCTTACCTCCTTTATCAATCAGCTCGGCAAGCTCCCGCAGCTCTCGAAAGACCTCGAAGCAGTCGACATGGACAGATTCGCTTCGACGGTCGAGCGGCTGACGGCGGCGATGAAGCCCCTTGCCGAGGAGATGGACAGGATAGCGCGAGGGTTTGCCGCGTTCCCGCAGCGGATACAGAAGTTCATCGCCAACAATGAGAAAGCAGCTTCGAGCGTCAAGACCTCAAAAAGCAAGTGGAATGGATTCTTCAACACGCTGGTGAACGGCAGCGCAAAAAGTTCGTCAGGACTCACTAAGCTCGCGAAGCAGATGGTTTCGGTGGCGACGCTGAGGGCGACTGCCATCAAAATCAAGGACGCCATCGAATCGGCGAACGAATACATCGAGTCTCTGAACCTCTTCAATGTTTCAATGGGCAGATTTACCGAAGAGGGGCAGAAATACGCCGAACTGGTCGGAGACAGCTACGGAATCGATCCGGCTGAGTTCATGAAAATGCAGGCAGTCGTCATGGATATGTCGAAGTCGTTCGGAGTGTCGAGCGATACGGCGTACACGATGTCGAAAGCCCTGACTCAGCTCACCTACGACATTTCGTCGCTTTACAACCTCAAGATCGACGAGGCGGCAAACAAGGTGCAATCCGCGCTCGCGGGCGAAATCGAGCCTATCCGAAGACTCGGTAAAGACCTGTCGGTCGCGAATCTGAAGCTGCTCGCGACCGAGCTCGGCATCAACTCGAATGTCGACGCGATGAATCAGGCGGAGAAAGCAATGCTCCGCACGGTCTCGCTGCTCAGACAATCAACCTCCGCGATGGGTGATATGGCGCGTACTCTCGAACAGCCCGCAAACCAGTTCAGAGTTCTGAAAGCGCAGCTCGAACTGCTCTCACGTGCGCTCGGCGACCTTTTCCTTCCGATAGTACAGAAGATACTTCCCTACTTCACGGCGTTTATAAAGGTTACAAGACAGGTCGTCATGGCGTTCGCGGAGCTTGCCGGATTCAAGCTGCCGGAATTTGACTACGGTGATTCTGTTGACAACATAACGGAAGTAGGAGACGCAGCGGACGACGCGGCGAAAAGCGTCAAGAAGCTCTATTTGCTGTCATTCGACGAGCTTAATATCCTCGGAAACAAAAATTCCTCCGGCACTGGCACTGGGCTCAGTGCGGAGGAGCTGGCAAAGCTTGAAGCAGAGCTGAATCGGCTTGCGAAGATTGAGGATGATTTGTTCTCAAAGAGTCTCGGCGAGGCCACCGACAAAATCGCGGAGAACATGGAACAGTGGCTCACGAAGGGAAAGGGTATCAAGGAGTGGGCGAAGGATGTTGCGGGCGATTTTGAGAGGATCAGGAACTTCCTCGGAGACGCCGCCGATTACGCAAACGAAGTCGGCGCACTGCTCGGGTTCTGGAAGATCGACGACGATCTGATTACAAAACTCAGAAATGTCGGAATCGCACTGCTCGTGATCAAGGGAGCACATACGGCCATAAAGATCGGCTCCGAGATCGCGAAGGTCGGAACGCTCATCGGCAAGCTTTTCGGGCTAGGTAAAGCGACCGATACCGTCGCCGACGCGATGACGAACAAGAACAAAAAACTGACTGAGCAGACAAAAGAAACCGCGAAGGAAACCGAAGCGGTTGAGCAGCTTTCCCCGGCTTATGGCACAGCGACCGCGGCGGTAGTCGACCTTTCAGCGGCAATTCCGCTCGTGGGGCTTGCATGGCTTGCGAACAAGTCAACAATAGACTCGAACCCGGTTTCGCTCACGTTTGACACCTCCAAGGTATCTGAAAGCGTCCTCAACGTCGAGACATCCGCGCAAAGTATCTTATCCACGATAGAGAATATGTCGTGGAACGCTGCGCAAGCGGCAGACAATCTCGGAGTGTCACTCAATTCAGCCGCTGAAACGTACGGAAACGAGATAGCAGCAACAGCTGGCAACACCGCCATGCAAATGGTGTCGGATATGCAGCTTTACGGTGAGGATCTTTACGACGCGATGGTTGATCCTATGCAGAGAATCGACGCTGAATATGCAAACATATTCGAGAATATTTATCAGAATTACGCAAATCTGATGAACAGCATGGGTGCGAGCGTCGGATCGTCTTACAGATCCTCTACCGCGGCGAGAATCACACAGAGTCAGCGCGACCGCGTTGTCAAGCGCGGAAAGTATCTGCAATCGTCGGTACTCGACAATCAGGAATATAATTATGGGGCGGGTACGAGTAATTCAAAATCTACATCGTCAATTGCAATGGACGCGCTCGGTCGGATGTACAAGCAGCAGTGGGACGATATATCTAAGAAGATTTCGGATACTGGAAAATCATTCGCAAGCGGACTCAGCACAGTTATCGACAAAACGATGGATATGCTGTCAAAGCTGCTCGGAATCTCTTCTGCCGCTATTGGTGTCCCGGCGTTTGCTTCCGGCGGATTCCCCGAGGACGGAATGTTCTTCGCGAACTCAGGCGAGCTCGTCGGACGCTTTGCGAACGGGCGGACTGCCGTCGCGAATAATGAGGAGATAACCGAAGGTATCCGCAGAGCGGTCTATGAAGCTGTCGTAGCGGCTCAGGGACGCTCAGGACGCGGTGGAACGGTCGAACTCATTCTCGACAAGCAAGTGGTAGGGCGGACGTTCGGCGACGCCATAGATACCGAGAAACGCCGCTCAGGGGCAAATACAAAAATCACATTCTCGAACGGAGGGACGCGGTAATGCTGGAAATCGACGGAATTGAATACGGCGCGATAGTGACAGCTCTGACGCGTTCCTTCGAGGTCGCAGACGGCGAGAATGCCGGGCGCACCCTGGACGGCAATATGCACCGTGACCTGATAGGCACGTACTACAATTATAGCGTAACAGTGATGACTGACCGCATGACGCAGGCGAAGTACAATCAGCTCTACGAGGCGATCTCTTCCCCGACCGAAAGTCATGACATCGTAGTCGCGTATGGCAACGAGACGCTGACCTTCAAGGCTTATATCACGCAGGGTACGGACGACCTTCTCAGGCAGTATTCGGAGACGAATCGCTACTGGGGAAATCTCTCCTTCAACTTCATCGCGATGAAGCCGCAAAGGAGACCGACATGAAGTTGCGAGTATCATACGCCGACGTGGCGGTTGGCGCGAAGGAAGCGTTTACCCCGTCGGCGACCGGGACAACGGTGGACTCGAATCCCGCGCTGCTCAAGGGCGATACTGTCGCCATATGGGGCAACCCCTGCGAGATTTATTCGGTGCTACTCGACGGCAGCATGCAGATTGCGCCGGACGACGCGGCATACGCGCTGGTCTCGAACGAGCTTTCCGGCGAGGGGGATGGGAGCTTCACGACCGCTCCCGTCCTCACGGTCACGGCAAGCGGGCAGTACACCTCGCAGGGCGTGACGCTGATATTCGACGAGATGGCGAACCGATACGCCTCAGCGGTCAATATCGTCTGGTATCGGGGGACGACTCAGCTCGCGTCGAAGAACTTCATACCGGACAGCGCGAATTACTTCTGCGCGAACAAGGTCGAGAATTACAACAAGCTTGTCATCACTTTCTCAAAACTGAATATGCCAAAGAACAGGCTTTATCTCACCGGAATAATTTTCGGAACTGTCAGGAACTTCGGGCGGGACGAACTCGAGAATTTCTCACTTTTGCAGGAACTTGAACCGATTTCCGAGACAGTTTCGATAAATACCGTCGATTTCACGCTGAAAAAGCAGAGCGACGCCGACTTCATCTTTCAGGAAAAGCAGCCTGTTTACACCTACTTCGACGATACGCTCGTACAGACGACCTTCATCACGCACTACGAGCGGAATTCCGACAAGAGTTATGACATTCAGTCGGAGGACTGGGTGTCGATACTCGATGACTCTCCGTTTGACGGCGGGATTTACTCGTCGAAGAACGCCGATACGCTAATCGGCGAAATACTGACTCCGCTCGGAGCTGAATACGAGCTCGCGACCGCGCTTCAGACCGCGACGGTCACCGGGTACATTCCAATATGCTCCTGCCGTGAGGCTCTGAATCAGGTCGCCTTCGCGCTCGGCGCGGTGGTCGACACGAGCTATTCCAGCAAAATTAAAATTTACACGCTACCGGATGAGGTCTCCGGGACGCTCAATGAGGCAAACACCTTCACCGGGCAGACGACTACCTTCCGCGACAAGCTGACCGAGCTCCGGCTCACGGCTTATTCCTACGCGGAGGGGACAGAGAGCATGGCTGCGTACAAAGCCGCCGATTCGGGAACTGGAAACAGGATAACAGTCGAGTTCTCCGAGCCGCTTCACACGCTCTCGATAACGAACGGCACAATCGTCTCATCAAACGCGAACAAGGCTGTGATAAACGCGAGCGCGAACTGCGTTCTGACCGGGAAGAAATACGATAAGACGCAGAGTGTCATCACAAAGCGGAATCCGCTTGTTCTCGCGGGAGACAAGGAAAATGTCGCGGAGCTGAAGGACTTCACGCTAGTGAACCGGACGAACGCCGACGCGCTGGCGGCAGCGGCGTACAATTACTACTCCGCGCGGCGGGAGATCAGCGAAAAGATACTTTCCGGAGACCTCCGCGTCGGCGAGAAGGTGACACAGGAGTATGATTACATGGACAATGTGACCGGGCGGCTTGTAAGCATGAAATTTAATGTTTCGGGAGCGGCGAAGGCGGCGGAGGTGAAGATACGGTGAGTCTGAATCTTATATACGACCGTACGCAGACCGATGTGAATGCAGCCGGGAGCATCCGGGCGAAGTATCAGGCACTTCGCGACTGGTCGGGGCTGACCGAGGCGGAAATCACGCAGCTCGAACGCGGGACGCTGACAAACGTGACGCTTAACCGTGTCGCAAACGCGGTTTCCATGCTCGCGCCGGCATTGAACGCTGCCGGATACACGGTTGAGGCGACCTCACAGAGCTTTTCCGAAACGGACAGGCTCAAACGGTCGAAATACTCCGTCTACCTCGCGAATGTCCAGACCCTCCGCGATGCTTACTATACCCTCGCGGAGACCAGGGAACTTCCCGCGCCGGAGGACAAGCTGAAGTATACCGGGGCGAATACCATCGAAAAGGTGCTCGCGGACATCGACTTGCTGCTCGATGGGATGAAATCCATTTACCGACGAGCCGGAACCTTTACGGCGGGCGGCAATTACGTAAGACAGATGATAAGGAGCATATAACATGGCAATAAAAAGACAAGATGAAGTGCTCGCGAAAGCAGTGTCGACCGACACGACGGTCATACCGCGGTATGACATAAAGCGCCCGGATGGGACGAAAGTCGCGGAGAATGTCGCGCTGGAACTCAAAAACGAAGTGATCGCGGAGGGAACGGCGGTAAACAAGCTATTGCTCGACGAGATGCTCGCTGCGTCCGGCACATGTGCGGGAACGGCTTCGTCGTTGACGCTGCCGCAGGATGGATTCTCACTGTTCGATGGGGCGATTGTGCGCTGTAAGGTGACAGCCGATCTCGCCGAAAATGCCACCTTAAATATCAACAATACAGGCGCAAAGTATATTTACTCCGCGTCCGCGGAGAAAATTGGCCAGAGAGGCGTGAAGGCGAACGTTTGGATGCTGCTGATATACTCGTCGACGCTTGACGGATACGTTTTAATAAACGATTCAATCAAGTACACAACGGTTACGGCGATTTTTACAGCGAATACCGAATGGCAATGCCCATTCGGTGTTAAAACAGTACACGCACTTGCTTTTGGCGGTGGCAGTGGTGGTCGCTCCGGCGGGCAAAACGGCGGAATGGGTGGAAACGGCGGCGAGATGGCTTCTCAGACATTAAACGTAGAGCCGGGGACTGTCTATCCAATCACGATCGGCGCAGGAGGTGAAGCCGGTAGTTCGGGCGGAACAACATCTTTTGGCACACTGCTATCAGCAAACGGCGGTTCAAATTCTATCGGCGGCGGTACTGGCGGCGGCGGTGGTGGAACACTGTACAACGAGAATGGAAGCCCTGGGCAGAACGGATCATACGGTGGCGCAGGCGGTGGTGGAGGCGGTACATATGGAGGAGCTGGCGGTACTGGCTCTACTGCGAATGGTGCCGAAGGAGGCTCTACCGGCGGCAAAGGCGGAAACGGTCTGTCGATTGCCGGAGGAGATGGAAGCGGCGGGAGCGGCGGTTCTTCGAGTGGCGGTGGCGGAGGAGGCGGCGGCTACGGAGGAAAAGGCGGCAATGGTGGTCCGAGCTCGAGCAATTACTATGGCGGAGGCGGTGGCGGTGGCGGTGGCTACGGCATCAATGGTAATGGCGGAAACGGTGGAAGCGGCTTAGTTGGCGGTGTAAAAGGCGGAAACGGTGGCAATGGCGGCATTGCGGCTGGCGGAGGAGGCGGCGGCGATGGCAGTGGCGGCGAAGGCGGTCCGGGAATCTTAATTCTTACTTATGTGGTGGAGAGCTGATTATGAAAATTTTTCAAATAGTAAAGAATCTGTGTCATTATGACATGACACCAATTCATCCGACACTGGCGAGCACGATCGGCAGATACGCGCCCAATGTAGTAATTGTCGAGGCGCCGGATTATGTCTTCGAGGGCTGGGGCTATAACCCGGACGCCGAAGGCGACGACCGCTTCATCAAGCCTACACCTCCGGAGGGCTGGCTGTATGACGACGCGACCGGGACTTTTTATCCGGCGGACGGCGAGAAGCCGAAGCCGCAGCCGTCCGGAGACCTGACCGCGCTGTCCGCAAAGGTCGCGAGCCTCGAGGAGCAGCTCGCGACGATCGAAGCCGTCAACAAAACCATTTTAGGAGTTGAATAACATGGACGAAAAACTTATCGCAAAGGCACGGGAGCTCCGCGCAATCCTTGAGAAGGCAATGACCGTCGCGTCGGGGCTGACTGACGCGGAGGCGGTCACCGCGACCTGTCTGTATCCGAAGTGGAGCGGGAACGGCGTCGCTTACGCGAAGGGACAGCGTGTGCAGTACGAAAACACGCTGTACACAGTCCTCCAGGCGCACACCTCGCAGGCAACCTGGACTCCGACCGCTGCGCCGTCGCTTTTCGCGAAGGTGCTGATCCCCGATCCGACAGTCGTGCCGGAGTGGGAGCAGCCCGACTCGACGAATCCGTACATGAAGGGCGACAAAGTGAAGCATAACGGCAAGACCTGGGTGTCGCTGATTGACAACAATGTCTGGGAGCCGGGTGCGACCGGAACAGCAGCTCTGTGGCAGGAGGTGACCGAATGATCGTCGAAAAAATCATATCATGGGCAATTCCGTTTATCTGCGGCGGCGTGATCACCGGGCTGATTGCCTATGTCAAGACATTGAGACGCCGGAACGACGCGATGCAAGAGGGTGTACAATGCCTGCTCCGCGCCGAGGTCATCCGGAATCATGACAAATACGTGCTGGACAAGAACTACTGCCCGATCTACGCGAAGGAGGCACTGAAACGCGCCTATCACGCATACCACGAGCTGCACGGAAACGACGTCGCAACCGGGCTGTACAACGAGGTGATGGCACTGCCGACGGAGGCGAGAGACAATGATCAAAATCGTACCTGACAAAGAGGGACGGCTGACGCAGTGGGACAAAGACCGGAAGGTCATTGTCACCGGCCTTGAGGGCGGCGCGGAGGTACACTTCGCGGCGCCCGGCGACGACCACGGCGCGTATGTCGTCGAGCTGACGGGCGGCGAGGCGGCTGTCCCGAACATCCTGCTGACAATGGCGGGGGTCATAAATGTCTATGTCTACCCTGCCGACCGGACCGCCTTCGCGGCTGCGATCCCGGTCATGGCGCGGGAAAAGCCGGACGATTATATCTACACCGAGACCGAGGTGCTGAGTTACAAAACGCTCGACGATAAGATCGGCGACCTTACGAAGCTTACGACCGCGGCGAAGGAGAATCTCGTCGCGGCGATAAACGAAGCGGCGACGAAAGGTACTGCGTCGGTGTATATGCGCGTCGCTGAGGGGTATATCGAGTACTCCGGCGACGGCGTGACCTGGGAGAAGCTGATTGCGGTCGCCGAGCTGAAGGGTGAGAAGGGAGATAAAGGCGACACCGGCGCACAGGGCGTGCCGGGTGTTCAAGGCGTACAAGGCGAAAAGGGTGACAAAGGTGACCCAGGAAAAGACGCGGCCGTTGACATCTCCCTCGGCATCACCTCAGCGGCTGCCGGCGATATCGTCAAGGTCAAGGCGGTGG
>ERZ1034920.214-NODE-214-length-47728-cov-6.089212_pt1 | contig 47728 bp, 35 predicted proteins | sample MGYA00520688_ERZ1034920 | MGnify/ENA primary metagenome ERZ1034920 (study PRJEB33766, sample SAMN09781785) | gut metagenome | biome: gut microbiome | host: Homo sapiens | place: Madagascar | study: EMG produced TPA metagenomics assembly of the PRJNA485056 data set... | reverse complement strand
CGGTTCCTGTCGTTACCAAGGTCCTTGTATTCCAACCGATTTCTGAGATGAGCCAAAAAAATGACACGGTTCAAACCGTGTCATTTTTTTATGCACTCTGCGCCGCTCACTCGTCAAACGTATAGAGCATGTCCTGCGCCACCGGTGTATAGAAGGCCTGGCGAAAATCCTCATAGGAAAGGTCCTGTCCCAGCAGCCACATGAGCTTGGTGACCACTGCTTCAATGGTCATGTCCCAGGCCTGCATGACGTCATAAGCCGCCATGGCTTTGCGACCGACTTCGTAAACGCCGAGATCGCTGCCTTCGAGCATGGCCTGCGTAGCCACGACCACATGGCAGCCACGCGCCTTAAGACTTTCGAGCTTGTCCAGGAAATTGCGCTGGTCAGCAAAAGGCAGCCCGCCGGAACCATAGCTTTCAATGACCACCGCCCGATAATGCTCGCCGATGTAATCGAGAATGCCTGGGTCCATGCCAGGAATCAGCTTCAGCAGAAAGACCTGCGGCAGCATTTTATGGTAAAAGGTCACCGATTCGTCGTGCTGGAAGGTCACATACTGAACGATGCGTCGCTGATCCACCAGCGCCACTTCGGGATAGTTGATGCTGGAAAAAGCGGCGTAGCTTTTCGTTTTCAGCTTCTTGGCGCGGGTGCCAAGAATGACGCGGCCGGAGAATACCACAAACACCCCGCCGGAACGCTGCTGACAGGCAAAGCTGAGAGCGTCCACTAAGTTCTTTTTAGCATCGGTGATGGGATCAACCAGCGGCTTCTGGGCGCCGGTAAGGACGATGGGCTTATTCGGATGCTGAATGAGATAGGACAGTGCTGCCGACGTATAGGCCATGGTGTCGGTGCCGTGGGTGATGACAAAACCATCGTAGTCGTTGTAGTGATCCTCGATGGTTTTAGCCATGAGCAGCCATTGTTCCGGCTGCACGTTGGTGCTGTCGATGTTCAAAAGCTGCATCGTGTCCACGGTGCAAAACTCAGCCGCTTCCGGCACACTGTCATACAATTCCTGAGAGGTGATGCCCGGCGCCAGGCCATGCTCCGTCTTGGTGGAAGCAATGGTGCCGCCAGTGGCAATGAGAAGGATTTTTTGCATGTTGCTCTTCCTTTCCTGTGAGTGTTCCAATTTATGGTGAAGGTCGCTGCTCAGCGAGCCTGATTTTTGAAGGTTTTTAATTCGTTCACATAAAGCTCCGCCAATGGGCTCAATGGTATGTTTTTCTGCTTGATGTAGCCAATGGTCATGGTCTCGTCGCTGTCCAGCGGCAGCGCCGTATAATCGCCGCCATTGAGTTCGGCGCAAATGATGCCAGAGCAGAGCGTATAGGCATTCAACCCACGCATCATGTTGAGACAGGTCGCACGGTCGTTGGCTTTGATGACGCGTTTGTAATGGTAGGTGCTGAGGATTTCTTCAGCCAAATAGAACGCATTGTTTTCCCCCTGCTCAAACGACAAGCAAGGATATTCCGCCAGATCATTCAGCGTCAGCTGCTTACGCGTCGCCAATGGATGCCCCTTCCACAAATAAACATAGGCGTGGCAGTCAAAAAGCGGCGTGAAGGACAGCCCCTTTTCTCGCAAAATCTTCATCAACACCTGCTCGTTGAACGCATTGCGATAAAGCACCCCAATTTCACTGTCGAACCGGCGCACATTCTCGATGACCTCGTAGGTTTTCGTTTCATGCACAGCAAATTCATACTCGTCCATGCCAAAACGTTCCACCAGGCGCATAAACGCCTGCACCGCAAAGGAATAGTGCTGCATCGACACAGAAAAGCGCTTGCGCACCGGTGCGCCGCTGAAATAGCGCGCATCAATGAGGGCATATTGCGCCATCAGCTGCCGTGCGTAGCCAAGGAATTCATTGCCTGCTGCCGTCACCGTGATGCCCTTGTTGCTGCGAATAAAGATCGTGAACCCCAGCTCCGCTTCCAAATCGCGCACCGCTGCCGACAGGCTCGGCTGGGAAATAAACAGGGCCGCTGCCGCCTTATTCATGGAGCGTTTGTCGGCTACCATAAGCACGTACTTCAATTGTTGTAAGGTCACGCGCTCACATACCCTTCATCGCTTCAAGCCGATTCAAAGCCGCTTCCAGTGTAGCATCTTGTTTCGCAAAATGGAAGCGAATAAGGTGGTTCACTGGCTCATTAAAGAAACTCGATCCTGGCACCGCACCAACGCCAACGTCTTTCGCCAACCGTTCGCAGAAAGCCAGATCCGTTTCACCCTTGCGCAGGAAACGCGCCACATCCACCAGCACATAATAAGCCCCCTGAGGCTCGATGAAATCCAGCCCAATGTCGCGCAAACCATTTAAGAAGAGGTTTTTCATGTGGGTGTAGTGGGCCTGCAGACCTTGATAATAATCATCGCCAAAGCGCAGACCAACAACAGCTGCTTCCATCAACGGTGCAGCCGCACCAACCGTGAGAAAATCGTGCACTTTCTTGACACGATCGATGATTTCCGGCGTAGCCATGACATAGCCCAAACGCCAGCCGGTGATGGAGTAGGTCTTGGACAAGGAGCTGCAAATAATGGTGCGTTCACGCATTCCCGGCAGCGTTGCCAGATACACATGCTCGTATGGGGCATAGATAATGTGCTCGTACACCTCATCGGTGATCACATAAGCATCGTACTTGATCGCCAGATCGGCAATGATCTGCAGCTCCTCACAGCTGAAAACTTTGCCGCTTGGGTTTGCCGGATTGCAAAGGATGAGCGCCTTTGCTCCTTGGCGGAAGGCGTCTTCCAACACCTCCGCATCAAAGCAAAAGGATGGTGGAATCAGCGGCACATAAATTGGCTCTGCGCCAGAAAGGATGGCGTCGGCGCCATAGTTTTCATAAAACGGCGAAAACACCACGACCTTATCTCCCGGATTAACCACACACATCATTGCTGCCATCATGGCCTCGGTGCTGCCGCAGGTGACGACAATCTCACTGTCTGGATCCACCGTCATGCCCGAGAAATGCGCCTGTTTCGCTGCCAGTGCTTCGCGAAAATTCTGTGCGCCCCAGGTCAATGCGTACTGATGCGGCCCTTCCTGCGCCACCTCAGCCAAACGCGTCATCAATTCCTGCGGCGGATCAAAATCAGGAAAGCCCTGAGAAAGATTGATGGCGTCGTATTGGTTGGAAATTCGTGTCATACGACGAATCACCGAGTCAGTGAAACTCGCCGTTCTATCGCTCAATTCACGCATGAATTCTTACCTCGTTTCATCTAAATTTGCGAGCAAAAAACGCTGCTCCCAGAGGGAACAGCGCCTCGCTACCACCTAAATAATATGCTTTTCCTAGGAATTGTGCAAGTTATTTCGAGACTTCATTGCCAAAGCAGCCTAACTTATTTTTCATGCAGCTTTCTTTGCAGCGACTGAAACTTAGCAATAGGGCCAGCCGGTGGTTGCTGAGTGTCTATTTCAATTCCACGCTGCTCAATTTTTTTCCGTAGGTGAAATCTCTCCATTTCCTCCTCGGCAAACGGCCATGAACTTTCTCGATTCGCAAAAACAACATAGGTCATAATACCTACAAAGAAGCCACCTGCAAAGAGCGTATAAAGAATCGCTCCCATCCAATCGAATGCAGAGAGCAGCTGTTCAGACACCGCCGTATAAATAAAAAACACCGTCACAGGCATGTGCAAGAAGACAACCGCAAAAAGTCCAGGATTATATAGTCCTTTTAATTTCACATTGGTTGCCACTCCATGAATGAACAATTGCAAAACATTAAAAAGCATGGGCGCCAAACAAAGCCACATCGTGTTTGGAAAGAAAAACGGAAGGCCATAAAGCACCATCGCACACACCACATTGGTGATCATCGCTGAAAATTGGTTCAGCGGAAATCGTTCCGGAATATCGCTCTGCTGCAGCAAAACATTCATGATCGCTGGTTCGCCGCCTGGCCATCCATATTCTTCAAATTGATGGATGAACAAAAATAACAGATTCAACGCAACCATTTGTTGTGTAAAAAACAACCGATTCCAGTTAAAGGCCAACGCAATCGCTAAGACACCGGCAACCAGTAAATTGAACGAATACCAATGACGACAATAAAATCTCATAAACGTGTCCTCCTTCATTTACCCAACAGGCTGTTGTATAATTAAAGTATATCGCCCTTTCCATTTCTTATTCAATCAACAATCCCTGCAGGGTTGTTCAATGAACGAGGTCTATTATGAATACAAAACATCCACAACTCACTGCTGAAACCCGACAAAATCTCATGACCGCTTTCTGGCAGCTTTACCAGACAACGCCATTATCAAAGATCACCGTCGGCCAAATCACAGCCATTGCAGGCTACAATCGCGGAACCTTTTATCACTATTTTTCCGATATTTATCACGTATTGGAAACCATCGAGGAAGACCTGCTGGCGACAATTCGAAAAAATATTTTCGAACAAGTGCTGCATGCACCAGAAACCATTCTTCAACAAATCGAACCACTGGCAAAACTTTATACGCAAGAAGGCGCCTATCTCGCAAAACTATTGGGCGAAAATGGCGACCCTGCGTTTCTTCATAAATTCATTCAGGTCCTACATGATTGTTTAGCCACCAATTTATCGCAACGAGACACATTATCCCCCCAACAGGAACTAACCATTACGTTTGCCGGAACAGCCATTATCTATAGCTTTATGTATTGGTATCAGCATCAGGACCAGCTCACGCCCGAAGAAGCCATAAAAGCCATTCAATATTTGTTAAAAGAAGGGTGCTATGCCGCACTCACGCCGCCTTTCCCAAGCAGCCAGCAATAGCCTGCATGGCTCACATTCCCGCCTGCAGCTTTTCAAGCATTTCTCTCAACATTTGTTGTTTTAATGGCGTCATCGTTTCCGGTTTATAGACCACGCCCACCTCACACCACCAGTCAAAGTCACGTACCCGCAGCGGTTTCAACTGTTTCTGCCAATCACCGCCGCTGTTATAAGCTTCCTCCGGCATGGTTGTTACACCGTCGTGCGCCACAAGATACAGCAAACGGTGCTGCAGATTGCTGATGATCTCAACCTCTCTTTCATAGCCATAGTCTTCCAACATGCGATACACATGATCCACACTATGCCGACTGCCACCGGTCACATAAGGATAACGCAGCACCTCACGCATGGTTACTCCGTCCTGTTTATGCAATGGATGCGCTGGCCGGGCATAGATGCCAACGTAATCGCTAAAACAATTCTCATACGCCAGCCCGCATTCGTGAATGCGCGTCATCAACGGCTCCTGGTCGTTGCAATACATCATCACCACGCCAAAATCCAACGTTCCTTCATAAACCTTGGTGATAATGTCTGTGCTGAAAAGCTCCACCACCTGAATCGTCAGATTCGGGTATTTTGTTTTCAGCGGCAGCACCAGCATCGAAAACACTTTACTGCCATAATAACCCGAGCCGCCAACAGAAACCTTGCCAACCACGCTTTCATCAACAGCCTGCTGCAAATTGCGAATCTGCTCGATGTCTGCAAGAATCTCCTTCGACAGCCGCAGCACCTCGCGGCCATTCTCAGTGAACGCCACGCCATCCTTTTTGCGCTTAAGAATTTCGTAGCCCACTTCGTCCTCCAGCTCACGAATCGCCTTGCTGATCGACGGCTGTGTCATGTACAATTTCTCCGCTGCCTCCGACAAACTGCTGCAATGCTCCAATGCCACAATCATCTCAAATTGATTGAGCCGCATGCGCATTCCTCCTCTCCATCACCAATCCAAACCAATAGCTATATTATAGCAAAAATTAACAAGCCCGAACATAGATAGCACCAAAAAGCGGTCATTGAAAAATCGAATCGTCACGCTGGGATAACCTCTTGACACGCCTTCTATTCAATGCTATGTTAATTGAAACGGCCAACAATAAGCATTGACTAACCACTAACTGGAGGACATTCTTATGAAACGACCCCTCATCGGCTGCATTCTAGCAGCAGCATTGCTGCTCAGCGGCTGTGGTGCCAGTGGGACGGCATCTGCAGAAGCCGAATCCCAGTCCCGCGAGCTGTATGCGATGGATACAGTGATGACGCTGACGGCGTACGGTCCACAGGCAGACACCGCGTTGAATGCTGCTGAAGCAGAAATTGAACGCCTGGACACGCTCTGGTCCATTTCCAACGATGATGGCGAGATTGCACGACTCAACGTCGACAAGCAGGCAACGCTTTCTGATGACACCATCACACTGCTGCAGCGCGCCAAGGATATTTCCGCCGCAACCAACGGACTCTTTGCCTGCACCATTGAACCGATCATGGAAGCCTGGGGTTTTACCAGCGGCAGCTACACCGTCCCCAACAGCGCCACGCTGCAAACACTGCTCACTTATGTTGATGACACTCAAATCCGCATCAATGGCAATACCGCAACCATCCCTGCTGACGTAAAAGTGGATCTCGGCGGCATCGCCAAAGGCTTCACCTCGGATCGTGTGATGACGCTCTTCGCTGAAAACGGCGTTAAAAGCGGCATCATTTCTCTCGGTGGCAATGTCCAAGCTCTTGGCACCAAGCCCGATGGCAGCCTTTGGCGCGTCGGCATCCAGGACCCAGCGGACAAAAACAGCATCATTGCCACCCTTGAAATCGCCGACAAAGCGGTAATCACCTCCGGCAGCTACCAGCGTTATTTTGAGCAGGATAGCATCACCTACCACCACATCATCGATCCGCGCACCGGCCAACCCGCCGACAGCGGCCTCAGCTCTGTGACCATTGTTTCGGACGACGGCACTCTGGCCGACGGACTGTCCACGGCACTGTTCATCATGGGAAAGGACGCAGCACTGGAATTCTGGCGCAATCACCGCGATGAATTTGACGCGGTCCTCGTCGACGACGCAGGTTGTGTGACCATCACTGCTGGACTGGCAGATTGCTGCACCCTCGATGATGGGCAAAAACCGGAGGTGGCACAGTGAAGCGGCACCAATCCCGCTGGCATCGGCTGCTATTGGTTTTGAGCGTCCTACTGATGCTGCTGGCCCTGGCGCTGATCTGGGGCGGACAACGCGGCAGCGACGAGGTCATTGCCACCATTTATGTAGACGACCAGGCCTACGCCAGCTACGACCTCAGCACCATCACCGATACAGAGCTAATTACCATCGGTGAGCCTGGCGCTCAAAACACCATCCGTATTTCTCCGGAAGGTATTGCCGTCATCGCAGCCGATTGTCCAGACCAGGTCTGCGTCCATCAGGGGACGCACAGCCACGGACCAACGCCCATCGTCTGCCTGCCTCATCGTCTCAGCATTCGTTTTTCAGAGAAAACCGACAACCCCGACAGCCTGGACGCAGTGGTCGGTCAATAAGGAGATTTGTCATGAACCAGCGTTCTCAGACACAGCGCCTAACACAGCTGGCTTTGTTAACCGCTGTGGCGCTGATTATCTTTATAATTGAAGCGCAAATTCCACCGTTAACAGCCATTCCCGGGGTCAAGCTGGGGCTGGCCAACATCATCACCCTGGTGACGCTTTACAGCTTTGGTCGCCGCGATGCTCTAATGGTTCTTTTAGTCCGAATTTTTCTCGGCAGTGTGTTCAGCGGCCAGATGCTGACCCTTCTCTTCAGCCTTTGTGGCGGGTTGCTCTGCTATGCCGTCTGTGCCGTTCTCTATCGCCACATTCCACTGCAGCGGCTGTGGCTTCTGAGCATGATTGGCGCGGTTTGCCACAACATCGGCCAACTGGCTGCCGCAGCCTTTGTCCTCGACACCATGGATGTCTTCTGGTACTTGCCGCTGCTCTTGCTCAGCGGACTCCTCACTGGCTGCTTCACCGGTCTGGTCGCCGGTGCCGTATTGATGCGCCTCACCAAAAGCAATTGGCTGCGCTCTTAAAATAAGAGCGCTCTCCCTTATCGCTAAAAAAGCCCACAGGCAGATGCCTGTGGGCTTTTTCGATGCAATAATCAACTCACACGCCGCGCCGCCACAAGAAAACGTCCGTTTTCGGTGTGGTAGCTGCAGGTGGAAAGAATGAGAATCTGTTCGCCAAATGCCGGTGTCACACCCGTATCATAGAGAGCGTTGCTCTTGAGCCAACTCACCAGCTCAGTAAATTTTGCCTGATCCAACGGTCCAGCGGCATTGTAATAGCGATATCCTTCCTCGTTGTCATTGAGAAGGCGCGTCTGTACCGCCGCAAAAATTTCGTAGCGACGCATTTCCGTGCGTGTGCTAAGGGTGATACTCTCTGCGCCATTGCTCTGGAAAAAGGCCGCATCGGCGTACTTATCGAGTTCCCCAAACATGGTGCCATTATGCATTTCATGACCGTAGATGATGAGACAATCGCTGTCAATATCTGAGCCTTCCCCAACGAAAGGCGTGCCGCTGGCCGAATCCGACTGGTCAAAGGCACGACGCAGGTAGTATTCCGGTGCCGACGGGGTCCACATAACCGGATAGTCAATCTGAGTGCCACTGACGTTGAGCCAAGCAACATAGTCGGCGTTCTGGCTGTGCAGACTATCGTATCCTGCTGCCAGCGCAGCGGCTGCGTCCGCAGCTGCCTGTCGCTGCGCCTCTTGCTGTGCCTGCAACTTGGCAAAAGCGTCGGCCTCCTGCTTCTGCTGAAACCAGGTCCAGCCTGCCATTCCTGCCGAAACCAGAAAGACACAAGCGCAAAGAGCAAACAACACCTTCAGCAGCGTATGTTTTCGTTGTGCCATGATGGATCTCCTTTACAAAAAAACGGCGGCACGGTCTAAGCGTGCCACCGCAAATCGTTCGTCAATTATTTTTTCCCGCGCAGACGGCGTCGGTTGCTGAGCAGCCATACGGCCACAATGAGCACCATGCCGCTGAGCGAAACAATGGCGATGGTGGTCCAAAGATTCAAGTTGGACTCGTCACCAGTTGCAGGGGTGCTGCGATTACTGGACTTGTTCGTAGAAGACGTCTTGCTCGCAGTGGTAGTCGTTTTGTTTTTATTCGTTGAAGCCGCGCTGGTGCTGGACTTCTTCGTATTGGTGATGGTCCAGTTGTTGCCGGAATTAGATTCCGACTTGGTGTAACCAGACGGCACATTTAATTCGTTGACGGTCCACTTATACGAGGCATCCAGATCGCTCCAGGTGTACTTCCAACCATTGTCGGCATTTAAAGTCACCGTGCTGCCATAGGCCTTCCCATCACGATACAATTGCATCTTGACAGAACTTGGACGATCCGACGACTTATCGTTCTTCCATACCTTGTTGACCGTCACAGATGTGGTCTTCTTGTCGTCCGATGGGTTGGTCACCTTCTGGCCGCTGAACACCGGCACACCGGTGTAAACGATGCCATCTTTTTCATAGGTCACTGTGGCAGAATAATCATCGCCACGCTCGACATTAACCTTTACCTTGTATACCGCCTTATCGTAAGCAATGCCCGAATCGGTACCTGCCTGCATGCTGATGGTGTAATTGTAGATGCCTTCCTTGTCCAGGCTCAGTGGATCAAACTTCACGCTGTTGCCGATGTTGGTCTTGGTTTGCAGAAGCGTCCCAGCTTCATCCTTGAGCAGGAAGGTGAACACGCCATCCCCAGGCGTTTTTCCATCCAGAGTGACTTCTGCGCCCAGTGGCACCGACGCTGGCTGAGGATCATCCGGAGAGGTGACTGTTTTATACGTTGTGACAAAGTCAAACTGAAGCACATCGCCCTGACTGCCTTTGAGAGTAATGGTTTTCGCTTCATCCGGGGTAAAACCTTCTGTTTCACCGCTCAACACCGGCTGCAAGCGATAGTTCTGTTCATCGTCAAAGAGCGCAAAGGCCAGTGTGCCTGTGCTGTCGTTCATGTTATAGGTGGCCACCGGCTGTGATCCGGCTGCCGCATCGGCAGGATAGAGCGCAAAAGACAAGGACGGCGTTTTCACACCGCTAAGAACATTACCCTTGCTGTCCAACCAGCGATGATTAACCTTCACTGTGACCACTTTCTGCTGTCCGGCAGAAGCTGCCACGAGGTTGGTCATTTTCTGGCCGTTGGCACTTTTGGCTGCGCTGCCATCGTACAGATCCAAATTAAAGTTCGCTGGCGCAGGATTTTTCTGTGCGGCGGCCAACAGGGCATTCACATCGGCAGCTGCAGCACCGCTGACCGGACGACTGTCAGTCATGCGCCAAATGGCCTGCTGCGTTACCGCCAGACTGCTCAGCTGACTCACCATCGCGCTGCTCAAGCCGCTGGTCTGACCAAGCTTGGCAAAGTCACTCGCGCCTTTCCAGGTGCCCGCAAAATATGGATAGCCGTTCCAGATCACGTTCAGCACATCCTGTTTCACGGTGGATGGATTCAATGCCTTGTCCACCAGCGCTGCCCAATCCTGATTCACGGTCGCGGTCAGCTTCTTGTAGCTGCTCACGCCCTGGGCCGTTGGCATCTGCCGTGCTGCATTCAAGGAATACGCCAGCACACCAGCATCGCTGCCATTTTTCACGCGCAGCTCTTTCATGCCATCCACCGCCTCGCCGCTGTTTTGCAGCGCCGGCGTGTTGTCGTACGCCGTGTAGCTCTTCCCATCGCTCAACGGTGCGGCGACCGCCGCCATTCCAGGCAGACAAATACTACCGATAAAAACCAGCAGCGTCAGCCATGCAGTAAATTTCCTTTTCATGTTGCTCATCTCCTTTAATAGTGAAATCAATGCCGTTATTAGCAATAATAAAATCATTTGATTTCTCATATTATACCCGATTTTTTAGCCCCAGGCAACGAATCATTAAGACATTACGACAAGTTTAAGGTTTTATACTTCAAACATCTTTTTACAGACAAATAAAAAGCCTGCGCCCAGCGCAGGCTTGCAGCATCTCTTACATGCGGTTGACCGCATCTTTGGCCAGTACCGAGCGTTCACACTCGTCACCGCTCATTGTCACCTGATAACAGTAAGGACTGCCCTTCATTTTTTCTGCCGCATAACTGAGACCATTGGTGCGGTCGTCCAGCAGCGGATGGTCGATCTGATTCGGGTCACCCAGCAGAATGATCTTCGTGCCAGCACCGGCGCGGGTAATGATCCCTTTTGCCTGCTTCGGCGTCAGGTTCTGCGCCTCATCGATGATGAGATAGGTCTTTGTCACCGAGCGTCCGCGAATAAAGTTCAACGCCTGCGCGCTGACAATGTCGCGTGCAAACAGCTCCTCCACCTTCCCTGCCAGAGAACGTTCGTCGCGGAACCGCTCGCGCTCGTTCTGATCCACCAACAGCTCCAGATTATCAATGGCTGGCCGCAAAAGCGGCGCAATTTTCTCTGACTCATCGCCCGGCAGAAAACCGATGTCATCGTCAAAATGTACATTCGGACGACTGATGAGAATGCGGCGATACTGCGGTTCATCGTGTTCCATGATGGCACTGAGCCCACACGCCAGAGCGTAGAAGGTTTTTGCCGTACCGGCAATGCCCTTGACGATGACCAGCGGCGCCTCTTCCGCGCTCGCCATCAACGCCTCCTGAATAAAGGTCTGTCCCACGTTGCGCGGCGTCACCCCATACGGATGCTTTTTCTTGAATTGCAGCGGCACAATGGCGCTGCCATCAAAACGCGCCAGCTGTGTTTTCGCATGAGACTGATCCGCCCGAAGGATGAGAAATTGATTGCGCACCAGTGCCACCGCCAACCGTACGCCGTTTTCATCCACCTGATACACCTCGTCCGGTGTCAGCAAACGCTCTGGAAACTGCTCAAACAACGCCTCGTCCACATACACCTCCGCACGGCCGGTGTATTGCTTATCGCTTTCCGGCGCCTGCTCCATCTTGTAATCCTCGGCTTCAATCCCCAGCATCTGCGCCTTAATGCGCACCACAATGTCCTTCGTGACCAAAATCACCGGCGCTTCCTGTTCACGAATCCCCAGGCAAACCTTGAGAATGCGGTTGTCGTTCTTGTGATCAGGAAACCCTTCCGGCAATGGCACGTCCACGCAGTTGATCTCCAGCCGCAGCGAACCGCCACCGGGCAGCGGAACCCCTTCGATCAAGCTGCCTTCCAAGCGCAGGCTCTCCAGATAACGGATGCAGGCACGGGCATTAGCCCCACGCTCGCCATCGCTCGTTTTCAGCGCATCCAGCTCCTCCAACACCGCAATTGGCAGCACAATGCGATTGTCTTCAAAGGACAACAGTGCCCGTGGGCTCTGAATCAGTACATTCGTATCCAGCACATAGGTCTTTTGCATAGCAGGTCGTCTCCTTTTCCTCTCACACAACAACAAAAAAACGGCCCAGCACCCTTACCAACGACGCAGCAAACACGCATCTGCAACTGGCAAGCAGCATGGGCCATCACTCCTACAAGAAGATTTCACCTTCAGTGTACAGGACGAATGTATACTTCACCATCACCCTTCTGTTAATACTTCGTTAAACCGGCCGTCGCTTGCGAAGACACCGATCGTCTGTTATACTGAGGGCACAAAAAGCGCGTAAAAGCTGGGCGCCGCTCCAGCTTTTTTCAACGGAGGCGACCACTATGAACATCATTACCATCAGCCGCGAATTTGGCAGCGGCGGCCGTGAACTGGGCAAACGCCTGGCCGAAGCCCTGGGCTATGCCTACTACGACCGTGAAATTCTTACCATGCTGGCAGAGCAGACCGATCTCGACGAAAACTATCTCGAACACACCCTGGAGCAGGGCTCCTTTTCCAGCCTTTATCCCATCACCATCGGCCAGACACTGTCGGTGCTTCCCAACTACATGGCCGAGCATTCCACCGCACTGCTGCAGAAGCAGACCGCTCTCATCAAGCAGCTGGCTGACAAAAGCAACTGCATCATTGTCGGCCGCAACGCCGACATCATCCTGCGCGAACGCAATCCGCTGCGCATCTTCGTCCACGCCGACCTGGCCGCCCGCATCGACCGCTGCCGCCGCCGTGAGAAAGAAAACGTCCACTACAGCGACAAAGAGTACGAAAAGAAAATCCGCCAAATCGACAAAAACCGCGCCAAAACCCACGACATCCTCGGCACCTACGACTGGGGCGACCGCCGCGGCTACGACCTCTGCATCAATACCACAGGCATCGTCGTCAAAAACATCATCCCAGCTCTGCAAACCTATGCCGAGCTTTGGGCCAAACGCTGACACACAAAAACAGCTGCACCACGCCATGCGTGATGCAGCTGTTTTTTTATGGCGTTGGCGCCGTTCAATCCTTGTCGTTTCGGCGGCGGCGCAGCAGCGCCACGCTGCCTGCCATCCCGGCGGCAGCAATCGCCATCAGCGCCAGCCAAAGGTTCAGGTGGCTGGTGTCGCCGGTGGACGGTGTGCCCGGATTGCTCGTGGATGGCGGATCTTCTTTCGGCGGCGTGGTGTCCGTCGTGATGCTGTTGGTAATCACAAATCCCGTCACCGCATCGCCGCTGATGGTCGTCGTGTAGCCATCAACCGTCACCTCTTCGATGGTGTAGGTGATGCGCTGCCCATCCTTGTACACATCCAGGTCGCCGAAGCTGGCGGTCCAGTTGTTGTCCTTGCTCAGCGTCAGCGTTTTTCCGGTATCCACACCATTGGCAAAGAGCTTCACCGTGATGCTGTCCGGACGCTTGCCCGCCTGGTCGTTCTTGTCCTGCCAGCTCTTGGTGACGCTGACCGTGGTCTTGTCCGGCGTGTAGGTGTTGGTCACATCGCTGCCGCTCACCGTCGAGGTGTAGCCGTCGATGGCGTCCTCGGTGATGGTGTAGACAATTTCCTTGCCGTCTTCGTATTTCGGCAGATCGCTGAAATCCCAGTGCCAGTTGTCGGCTGCCGTCACCACCTTATGCGCCACTTCCACGCCGTTGGCGTAGAGGCGGATGGTGATGCTCTCCGGCCGCTTGCCGTCCTGATTGTCGCTGTCGTTCCAGGTCTTGTCGCCGCTCACGTCCACCGTCTCAGCGTCGTAGGTGTTGGTCACATCGTAGCCATTGACGGTGCTCGTGTAGCCTTCCACCGGATCTTCGGTGATGGTGTAGACGATTTCCTTGCCGTCCTCGTATTTCGGCAGATCGCTGAAGTCCCAGTGCCAGTTGTCGGCTGCCGTCACCACCTTATGCGCCACTTCCACGCCGTTGGCGTAGAGACGAATGGTGATGCTTTCTGGCCGCTTGCCGTCCTGATTGTCACTGTCGCTCCAGGTCTTGTCACCGCTCACATCCACCGTCTCGTCACCAGGTGTTGGCGGCGGTGTGGTTGGATACGTATTGGTGATGGTAAAGCCTGTCGCCGCATCACCAGTGATGGTCGTGCGGTATCCGTCAACTTCCGCCTCTTCGATGGTGTAGGTGATGGCCTGGCCATCCTTTGTCACATCCAAATCCTTGAAGCTGCCCTTCCAGCCGTTTTTGGCGTTCAAGGTGAGCGTCTTGCCAGTGTCCACGCCATCGGCGAGAAGCTTCACCGTGATCTCTACCGGACGCAGGTACTCGCGGTCGTTGTCCTCCCATACCTTTTCAACAGGAATGTCGATGGTGTCTGCCGTATTCGTGAACGCAGCCACCGCCGTATCACCGGCAGGAATGGTACCCGTCTCGCCAGTCACCGTGGTCACATAGGCGCCGGTGTTTGCCTCCGTTTCTGTGACCGTGTAGCCCAGCCCGGCAGGAAGGCCCTTGGCTGTGCAGGTCTGGCCATCCTTTAAGGTGAAGGTCGCCATGCCGTTGGCAAAGGTCATATCGCCATAGATGCCGTTGATGGCTTGGTTATCAAGCGTAACGGTGAATTCAAATGCTTTTTCTGAATCGCCGCCATCGCCCTCAACGGTCTTGGACACTTCCAGCTCACCATGGGCGGTATTGGTGATGGTAAATCCTTCTTCGGCATCGCCAGTGATGGTCGTTTCGTAGCCTGGTGTTTGAATTTCTTTAACCGTGTAGGTAATCAAATCGCCGTTGCTGTCAAACTTCGGCAAATTTTCAAATTTGCCCGACCAGCCGGCATCGCCGCCGGTGAAGAAATTCACCAGGTTGTCCAGAGTGGTTGGATTTAAGGTCAATGTCTTGCCCGTTGGCTTACCGTCCGCATACAATTCTACGGTGATGGAATCTGGACGATTGCCAAAATTGTTGTTGCTGTCCTCCCATACCTTTTCTACTGGAATCTTAATGGTTTCAGAACGCACATTGCGCAGGCGGAAAATGGCAACATCTTCTGCTGTGATTGCAACCGTGCTGCCGGTTGATTCATAGCCATTCACCTCTGGCTCCCGCACCCGATAGGTGTACGAAATACCATTTTCATCGGCGATTGGTTGCTTGCCAAAGGTTGCCGTCCAGCAATTGTTTCCGGTCGTCGCCCAAACATCAGTAGTCGCCACCTCTGCCCAATCGTCTTCCGCTGGATTGGTCATTGTCGTGCGTTCCAAAGTCACCGTGAGTTTGCTTGGGCGTTCGTCCGGATCGCCAGCGTCTGCCCATTCTTTAACAACAAAGAAAACATCGGTTTCGTAATTGTACACATGGAAGCCGCTTTCTGCATCACCGTCATAAGCGATGCCATAGCCGCCTTCATCCGCTGCTGTTTTGGCGTCTTGCTCGCCAATCTTGGTTTCCACGACAGAGTATATGTATTCGTACCCTTCGTCATCATACTTTGGCTGTGGATCAAAGGAAGCTGTCCAGTTGTTGCTTTCAGTTAAGGTCACTTCAGCAACCTTTTGAGTTCCTTCATCCTCTTTAATGCAGCGGTGCAGTTCCACCGTTACACTTTCTGCCGATGAAATCGTCCCTAGCCAATGTTTGGTCACGCTTGGCGTCACCGTCGGCGTGTTGGTGATGGTGGTCGTTGTGCCGTTCGTCGTTGACGTCGACATATAGTCACCGGTCACAGTCTCAAAAATCTTATAGACGGTCTGATCGTTCTCAACCTCACTGCCAGGAACCACTTTTGGAACATTTTTCCAGACTGCGGTCCATGCTCCATCCTCGTAATAGAAACTTGTGGTATCCGTGTCTGTTATGCCATCGAGGGTGACCTTCGCCGGAGTGTCAAAAGATTTGTAAGCGTTCGCATCGTCAGGATCACCATCAGCTTCCAGATACTTGAGCTCCAACGTCACTGCTGGGCGATTGGCTGCATTTCCATCGTTCCAAACTTTTTCAGCATCGAGTTCGATGGTGTTCAGCTTGTTGGTCACCGTCAATCCATCAGTGGAATAGGACACCGTATAGCTGCCATGGAAGGTGCCGCCGTCATCGATTGGCTGCCGCTCCTCGCCATCGTTAGTCATTGTTTCGCTCTGCAATTCCCGCACACGGTATTGGTAGGTGACCCACTTTCCAGCCGCATCAAAACCATGGATCGGCAGATCATTGATGGTTTTCGACACCTTATTCTGTTCGTTGGTGCCATGGAGGGTGATTTCCGCTCCCGTTGGAATTTTTTCCCAGTCTGTTCCATCCGTACGGCGTTCAATCACAAAGGTGACTTCCCAGTTGTAGCGTGTCACCGATGTTGTTGGACGGGTGACGTAGCCTTTGTTCTTGTTGTCGTCCCAGACTTTTTTCACCGTCAGGCTCTGGGTGGTCAGCTTGTTCTTGTGTTCTTTCGTGCTATTTGACTGCGAATCTTTTCCTGAACCATAATACGGAGCAAACAGATCACCGCCGGTTGGGTTAGAAGTAACCGTGTACGAATAGCTGTTATCGCCTTTCTCCTGCACCTCGTAGGTTTGCGTCAGCAGCGGGTTCGTCTCTCCAGTGCGATACACCTTTACCCCGGTTTCTACAACACGGTATTCCAGATTAACAATCGTGTTATTCGTATCCTTGATAACCAACGGCAGGTTTTGGAAGCTTTTTCTGCTGTCCCACTCTGAAGCCCCCAAGGCGGCGCGTATGGTGCCGCTGTAGTTGCGGTTTGCCAGATCTGACGCATGATTTTCACCAAGCTTTTCCTCAAAGAAAGCACCTGCATCCTGCCATTCATTGGCGGAATCTTTTTTCCGCACCTGCAGCTGATAGCCAACCTCCAGCTCAATGCCGCTGCCAAGGATGTCCTTAGTGATGGGATCGCCATCGCTGTTCACCCAGGTTTTCTTAAAAGAAGTGCTGGTGAGGATGGAGTTGGTCAGGTTGTTCATCGTCACATTGCCATCGGCATCAGTTTCTTTCTGAGATGCAGTGCCGCCTCCTGACGCGGTGTAATGATCTGGCGTAGGTTCTTCTTTGACACGGTAAATCCACGGCATCCCGGTTTCGGCGTAACGCTCCAGCCCAGTGATGGTGTAAGTCCATCGATTAGAATTAGTGACTGTATCCCACGTTATCTGATCCTCTGACAATGTTACCGTCTGCCAGTCAATTGCATTACCCTGTCCGCTCTGCGCATTGGCGCGGCGTTGCAGGGTGATTTCCAAGCTTTCCGGACGGAAACCAAAGGCATTGTTCAAGTCGTTCCACACCTTGGTGCCGGTCAGCGTAATTTTTTCCTGATCTGACGCATCCGGTGCGTTTAAGAAGCTGGCATCGATATCAGTATTATTATCTGCCGTTAATGCTCCTACTTCGGTTTGACCTGCATAGCCAGCGCCATTTTTCAACGCATCAGCTCCTGGATCATCAGCTGCCGCCCAGGTATCGTAGCCGCCAAGTTCTTTCTTGTCTTCGGTGATGGTGTAGACGTACTTGGAGCCGTTTGGCGCGTAGATTGGCAGATCGTCAAAGGTGAACACATGATCCACCGTCACTTCGCCTGTGCCAGAAGCTGTCGCTTCCTTGACAGCAGCCGCCACCTCTTCCGCACTCCAGGTGATGGTCTCCACCTTTTCTGATTTCGAAGGTTGATCTTCATTTGTCGTATAGGTGCGGCTCAGGGTCATGGTGATGGCTGGATATTTCGCCAAGTTCGTGGCGATGGTCAGGTATTTTTTCGCGCTGAGCTGGGCGCTCCCTTTCTTGTTATAGCTGTTGGTAAAGGTTTGCCCGGTGCTGCTCAGATCAAATACCGACTCACTCGCATCATTTCCCGCTGTTCCAGCATCTGTTCCTTCCCAATCAATCGATTCTGTAATCTCATAGGTGTACAGGCGGCCATGGTCGTCAAAACGCGGCAGCCAGGTTTCACCATCAGGAATGGTAACTTTATCAATGCTGCTCGCTGGCTCGTTCTCACCCGTATGCGCAAAGGCAAAGATGTAGTGGCCATTGACTTTCAGCGTTTCCCAGTCATCGCCGTCAATCGTCATGGTGGCAACATTTTTCTCCCAATTTTTACCATCGACCGAGCGCTTCAGGGTAAAGGTCACCGTCGGCAGATCCACCAGCGGATAGCTGTCCGGCAGGTTCTGCCAAAGCTTTTCGCCAGAGAACGCAATGCTGTCGGCAATGCGGTTGACAAACGTGTTGCCCGATTGCAGAGCATAAAGATCCTCCTCGCCATCCTCTGCCACATTTTCGACAGGCTTCTGCTGCGGAGCTTCCACCTCAGCGGCAGTACCAAAGATCTCTGTCGTCCCGACTGTATCTCTTCCGCTTGCATAGGCGGTCTCCAGGTAGTCAAAATCACCGGCGTCGACCTGCGAGTTCATCACCGCAAAATACTCGATCTCATAGCCAAGGTCGTCGTACTTTGGCAGGTTCTCGATGGTGCATTTCCAGAAGGTTTTCTCATTGATGTAGTCGTCATCACCGCCACCTCCTTCGCTCCCATCGTACGTCCAGCGGTAGTCGCGGATGGTCAGCTCGGTGGTTGTAGACACGTTTCCATCGGCGTCTTTCACATGCTTGCGGGCGTAGATGTTGAGGTAAATGTCCGGGCGCGTGCCTTCCGAGTAGGCAAAGTCGTCCAGCCACAGGGCGTACCAGCTGACGTCCTTGGTGGCGCTGAGCTTGTTGGAAAGGGTAAAGTCCTGCGTATCCAGCGCATGGTCATCACTTACTTCATACGGCCCTGCCTTCACGCTGCTGCTGTAGTCCCGATACGCTGCCGCCACGGCTTTGTATTCCGAGCTCGCATTGTCTGCGTTTAGTTCTGACTCCGACACTTCGTTGCCATTTTTATCCACAAAGATTTCCTTCACCGTGTAGCGCACCGAGGCGCCGTTGGTGTCGTACTTTGGCAGATTCCAGAAATAGAGGGTCTGTTCACTCTGCGTCGTATCCAGATTCTGAATGGCATCCACCGGCTGATTTTGAGCATCCTGAATCGACGTGTCATTGCCTTCACTGATGGTGACGGTGTCGCCCTGGTCCTCGCCATAGCCATCATAGGTGATCTCGTACACATCCTCCAGCCCCAGGGACGGTTCGCTTAAAAATTCCAGCTTCACCGCCAGATTCAGACCAGCGGCTTCTAGCTTCTCCTGCAGCGTGCTGCGTGCTGTGCCGTCGCCATCGACCCAGTTTTTCGTCACAGTGAGGTTGATGTTCCCCAGGCGGCGGTTGGTGACGGTGAACATTGGAATGGGTTTGCTGCGGCCCTCATCAACGGTGTAATCCTCCTTGGCATAGGTGGCTTCGTATTTGTGATACTGGGTTTCAAATGACACCGCTGTCGGCGTTTGCCCATTCTGAGCCTCATTGGTGTAGACTGGCGGAGTTATGTTTCCCTGCTCGTCCATTGGAGGAGCTACATTAGTCTCCCCAACCTTCGTCTCAAGGATATAGACATCATCGGCGGTTTTATTATTGCCAATGTTCACCAGATCGTACCAGTTGCCATTGTTGCCGAGTGTCGTAGATACAACCTGTCCATTGATTTCGAGCGGCTGATCGGTTTCCTTATCATACACCGTAATTGTCACCGGCAGGCGATGCTGAATGTCGCTTTCATCGACCCACGCCTTACGCACAAGAATGATGTTGGTGGTGCCTGGACCATTGGTGATGATGCTCTCATAATTGCCATTATCCAGTTTTTCTGTCTCGACAGACAGGAGATTGCCGTTCACTTCCATCAGCAGGTATTCGTACTGCTGACCATCGGCATCAAACTCCGGCAGGCCGGAGATGGTAACCTTCCAATCGCCTTGCGAGGTAATGCTCAGATCAGCGTCGTCGATGCCCTGCACCTTTGTAACCTCAAGGTTCGTTCCATCCTGAGTCATGGTAAAGGTAGCGTATTTTTCCAGCCCCGAGCCGCTGGTCGAACGATAGAGGGCAAAGGTGTAGCTGTCCGCTGGTGTCACACCCTCAGCAAATCGTTTCTCCACCACATAGTCAATGGTATTGGCAATGGAATTGGTGATCTTCGTTCCAGTCGCGTCGACCGTGCTCTTATAAACAATGTCTCGATCGTTTTGTTTAAGGGTAAAGGTACGCGTGTCACCATCTGCATCTGTATTTGATTCAACCGGAGTACCACCGCTGTACTTGCCCTCGTCATTCACTGTACCTCCCTGATACACCGCTTCTTCCACCCAGCGGTATTCCAGTTCCTGCCCCTGCTCATCGTACTGCGGGTAGGCACCCGTGTGGGTGACGGTCAGGTTCTCGGCGTAGAAGTCGGTCATTTCATAGGTATACTTTGTATCTTTCCAATCCTTCTCATCGGTGCTGTTCGCTGGCCGCGACTGCAGGCGCAGCTTCACCATCACATCGCCAAAGGCCGACTGGAAGGACGCCGCCTTCCAATCCTTGGTGACGGAGACTGGAATGGTGCCTGTCAAACGGTTGGACAGGGTGCCGCCGTCATAGAGCCAGGTGTTCTTGCCGCCGTCTTCTTTGTCACGCGGATTTTCCTCAGTAACAGCTTCCCCTTCCACAATGTCTCCGCTGACGCTGCCGTCTGCCCCAACTACGCCGAACACCTGCTCATACTTAGAAGCATTTGTCCCGCTGAGATACTCACGCACCACATAGAGATATTTGTAACCTTCTGCGTCGTATTTTGGCAGGTTTGTAAATTTAATGTCCTCTGAATTCTTCTCACCCTTCAACGGCACAGTATACGGCAGCCCATTATCGTCGCGCACCAGCGCAGCGGTGGAATACGCTTCTCCCACACGGTAACGCCAAAGCTCCATGACAGCATCTGGGCGCTCGTCTTTTTCGTTATCGTTCAGCCCGTCCAGCCAAACCTTTGTCGCATTGAAATTTCTGGTGCCGGTCAGGGTCAGCTTGAGGGTGCCGCCGCTGTAGACCCCATCGGTGACGCCGCTGAAACTTGGCACGGCGCTGTTGTCGTAGCTGATGGCAAAATAGTCGCCAGGGTCCAGATTTTCAATACCCTCCATTTTGTTATTAGCACTGTCCGCCGTTACTGCTCCACCCGGAGTTTCCACCGTACCCTCTTTCAAGGAATAATTGATGCGGGTGTTATCAAGGTTGTAACGCCAGAGATTGGTAATTGTTACCGTGATCTCATCGGACGCATCGCCTTCTGCAAAAGTGGAGTCCAAATTTCCTTGAGCTCTTACATAGGACACCTGATAACACTTATTTTGATTTCTTGTATAAACAGCCTCCAAATAGAACTGTTTGTAAAATTCTTCTCTTAAATCAAGGTGGTTGTCATTCTCGCCGCGATAGATGCGCGCGGTGAAGGTGAGGTCGGTTTCCAGCACATAGTAGGTGCCGTACCGGTCTTTCACGCTGGAATAATCATCGGCGTTTTCCTCGGTGACTTCGACCATGGCATAGCTGTTATCCAGTGCATCCTTTGGCACATAGTGCCAGGTGACATCGCGCGTGATGGGCGTGCCGCTGCCGGTGCTGTCGGAATAGGTGACCTGGCTTGGCAGCGTGTCCTTCCACTCCAGCGACCAGATGCCGCTTAGTTCTTCCAGAGCAGGCTCAGGCATGGTCTCCAGCCCAAGGGTTTTCATGCTCTCTTCTGTGAGCGTTGTATATTCGGAGGAGCCATCGAGCGAAAACTGCAGCTTGTAGAGCGTGGATACGTTTTCCAATGTTGGCCGCTTGCCTTCTGCGTCGCCATTGTCTGCCCAATAGATGTTGTGAGACAGGGAGGTATACTCTTTAATCGTAATATCGTCGTCCTCATACGGCGTTTCCCCGGCGATAAAAACCCACTGACCGTTTTTCAATCCAGATGGATACTGCGACGCGTTCTCATCAGTAATCTGCACCAAAGCTCCGGCGTTTGGATAATAGCCCTCTGGATAGGATGGCTTGAGGAACCAGCTGATCGTTTTTTCGACAACAGTGTCGCCCTCCAGCGCCAGCACCTTGGATGGCAGGGGCAGGGCGGTATCCTTCGCCACGCTGCCGGTCCATGTGTTGTCTGCCGAAGCAGCTGTGATTTTCGGCAGCTGGGTCAAGCCAAATGGAAGCGACTCTTCTTCGTCTACTTCCACAGCCTCAGCGCCATCCACCTGATACCACAGCATAAAGGTTGGCGCTGTCTCCTGTCGAGCGATTGGCTGCCCGTCCTTATCTACATAGGTGACGGTGAGTTCATCCACAGAGCCTTCGCTTTCGGTCACGCTGCCGTATGGATTATCCGCATCCGGCAGCTTCTCGACAAAAGTCAAGGTGCTGGCAGCGGTTGCCCCTTCGTTGAAGGTGATTTGAACCGTCTGGCCTGTACCGCCTTCTGCCTCAGGCGTGGCGGTTGCGGTCACATCTGTCGATGCGACATCGAGGGTGGTCAGCTGCGTCGCATTTGGCGCAGAAGCGGTGAGCATCTTCTTAAATTCAGTACCCGCCGTTACTGTAAAAGAAAGCATTTTCTTGCCGTCAGTCGCATCGCTATCTGTCAACGTCAATCTGCTGCTTTCCGGAATCGTCAGCAGTGCCGCTTCGGCATCGCTGAGCGTAATGGCAACGGTGACAGAGTCTGCTGTGGACCCACTCAGGCTTCCGCTGACGGTGATGGCTACTGGCTCACCATTGTAGGCAGCATAGCGCTGCTCCGGTTCCCAGCCTACTTCCAATACGAGATCTTCCGCTGGCTGCGACTGCCCGACTTTACACTGCGTATAATCCGCCATGCACACCGTACATTGCTCGTTCCTACTATCCGCCGTACATGGCGCGGTGCAGGTGCAGTCCGACGACTCGCCCGTTCCACCATCGCCAGCGTCGCCGTTTACAACGATCGGCGCGCCGTCCTGCCCCCAGCCTTCTGCAAACGCAGTCGGCGAAATAATAGACACCACCATAACAACAGCCATTAATATGGCAATCCATCGTTTAAATTTCATTGTACTCTCCCCCTGCTGCTTTTTTCATTTATCGGATCATCCGTTGACACATGTTCTCTTTTGCCGCTCAATAAACAGAAACAACCGACAAAATCTGCCGGTTATTGATGAAACTGTCCGGCACAGTGACTGATCCGCATCTCTGTATCAATATCAATATTCCGGCTTCCTGATGTTGCACGAAAATATTCTTACACAATATTTTCATTCATTAAACATCCATAATTATGTATGGAAAACATCTTTCTGAGAATAAAATTCCTAAAAAGTTTATCCAAATTAACCATATCGTTTTTTACAGAAAATTTCCACTATCATGCAAAATTTATCTTCCTACGTGCAAAATTTGTCATTAGCTAAAGTTCCTCACGCAACACGCACTCAAAACGCACGCTTGATTTGGAAATGCACCCGTTCCCTACATCCAGCCTTCCCCTTAAATAGGAAAACTCTCGGAAAATAAAAAGAACCGACAATAAATGCCGGTTATTGACGAAACTGCATTGGCACAGTGAGTCGTCGGCGCCCCACATAACAGTGTGATACCGGCTTACTAAATGTTGTACAAAAAATCCAGAATACAGCATTTTTCATTCATTGTTGGCCTATGTTCCGATGTTTTCGTGATTATATAGAAAAACATCCTTTGTCTATTATTAATAATAAACCATAAATGAAGGGCTGTCTACCAATTCCCAGTTATTTATTTCAATTTTGTTAATTTTCCCTTAATTCGCCATCATTTTTCGCCTTCAACCCATAAACCTGCACTACACTCGATGAAAACACCGACACACCAAAAAAACCTTGCATCCAATTGCAAGGTCTTTTTGGTTAGCCGTTTAGCGCTGGCTCCAGTCGTAACCAGGGAGAACGTCTGTCCAAGCTTCGTCCTGTTGGCCGTTGTCGTCGATCCATTCGTAGTCGTGGCCGTTGGTGGCTTCCTGCATGTCGGCGTAGTACCAGGCATCAGCAGGATTATCTGGCCAAGTGCGCATGTCTTCTACTGGCTGCAAGTGATCGGCATCGGGCCGACGATTGAGAGTGCGATTGACAATGGCGCAGCTTTCTGCTCGGGTGATGGTGCTGTTCGGCTGCACGCTGCCATCTGGATAGCCACCGATGAGTTGATAGCGCGCTGCCTTGGCAATTACATCAGCGTACCATTCATCGCCGCTGATGTCGCTGAACAGTTGATCGGTGTATTCTATGTCGCCGTCAAAGAAGCGCGTAGCAATCGCGGCAAACTCAGCACGGGTGATCGGTTCATTTGGACGGAAAGTGCCATCCTGATAGCCAGCAATCAATCCCATTTCAGCCAGAGAGGATACCGGCACGTTGTACCAGTCGTCGCTGTTGACGTCGCTGAACGCATTGACATCGGTCGTGTTGGCTTCGCGCACATCTTTTTTCAAAAGGCGATAGAACATCGAAGCCACTTCACCGCGGGTGATGTCTCCTTGTGGTTTGACCGGCCAGAGACTTTCGTCGTCGCTTTTTTCACCGGTGCGATAGTCTTCCGGATAGCCGACAATGTAGGAAAAATGGTTCACGGTGTCCAGATCGTCTGGTCCATCGGGATCAAGCGGGTGATCTGGATCGGTTCCTGGTTCGCTGCTGCCACTGTCTTGCAGAACATTGACAAAGGTGCGGGCAGCATCGCCACTGCTTCCATCGCTGCTGCTGGCGCTGACATTGGTGACACGGAGGCTGCCATCAGTGGCCGCTTCCACGGTGACGGTAACCGTCAGCTGATGATCGTCGTAAACCATGTCGCTTCTATCGCCGGCTACTTCATGAATGAGATAGGTGTAGGTGCCAGCCTGTTCAAGCACAATGTTACCAAAGGCGCCGTTGTTTGTATTGCTGCCATCGTTGTTTTTCGAAATGGTGATGGTGTCTTTTTCCGGCATTGGTGCGCCGTCTTGGCCTTCGATTTTGAATTGGAAACTGGCGTCGTCCGGCCAGGTGCCGTTTGCCACCTGACTAACATCTACCTGTTTGATGACATCCAGATTGGTTGCACCGTCTAGGGTGACGTAGCTGCCTTCCTGGCGGGTGTTGAGAATGGTGACGGTTTGGCTGTCGTTGGAAGAAATGGTCACCTGAGGTGCGGTCGTTGTGGCCGCTGCATCGCCAAGCTGATAGCGGACATCGAAGCCATCGGCATCCACTTCGGCCACGGTCAGCGTCACATCGTGCGGCACACTCAGATGAATGCTTTCTCCATCTTTGATGGACAGCGTTGCGACATTATTTTGAAAAGCAACGGGCTCTCCCGTATCTTTGTTAAGGACTTGGCCATTATGCAGACCGTTTGCGCCTAGGGTCAATTGCACAGTAAAGGCTCGGTCTGTATCGCTGGCCAGGCCCTGTTCCACGTTTTTGGTGATGGTGAGCGTTCCTGCGTCTTTGAGTGCATCCCCAACAACCACCATGGTCGTTCCTGAGAACAGATTGTTCAATGATTGATCGCCAAGTTGTTTAACCTGCGAACCATTGGCGGTCAACGCCGCTTGATTCGCGCTTTGAGTGATATTCAACAGTCCCCAGCCCGTGTCGTAATCCAATGTGATCGGACCGCTCCCTGATGCTGGACCGTATTCCAAAACACCGGTTGCTTCATTATAGGAGAAATCCAGAGTACCGCCACTGTTTGCCTGTGCCCAATCAATATCGGAATAGGCTGCGGTCGAGCTGGTTTTCAAGGCAGCGGTAACATTGCTTAAAGTCGCATCAATGCCGTCATCCAACGCAAACTGCAACATGCTCTTGACAATTTTTCCCAATCCCAAATGCACGGCGATGTCATCGTCCGGCGTTCCTGCATTGGCATGAACGCCGGCGTTGTCAACCACCACTTCCACAGCGGTCGGATTGATCTCATACCCATCCGGTGGCTGCGTTTCAAGCAAATAATACATGCCTTGAGCCACGCCTGTAAAAGCCAACGTCCCCGGCACGACATTGCCTTGCTGGATTTCGTATTCGCCAGTCGTTTGTTCATTGTACGCTGGAACAGCGCCTGCATCAATGGTATAGGTGCCATCCGGCTTCACCGTGACATCCTTCGCCTTGTAGAGTGCAAATTTCGCTCCATCTCTCGGCACTTGAGTGTCTGCGTCCACTTTTTGTACCAACAGGCGATTTTGAATGTTTGGTGCAAAAAGGCGCATCGCAAATTCATGATAAAAACTGCTTGCTTTGAGCGGCACTACATTGTCAGCGGTCACTTGATCAAGACTCGTCACCGACGCGTAAAAATAGCCAACCGTGAAGCGCGCGTTATCGATATTTTCAACAGCGTACTCGTTGATGTCGCCAGGCAAGTTTTCAATATCCGTGTAGTATTGATTGATGCCATTCAGCTTAAAGTCGTACAAGCCTGCAACAGCATTCTCTTGTGTTGCCTGACTCATTGCTTGGGCTGCTTCTTCGATGGCAGCTGTCCCCTTGGCCTTGCTGATGTGCCAGCCACGCACTGGATCCCCATAGACAATATGATTATCGCTGATGTCTGCGGCGTCATAGCTGACTTGATCGCCTTCCATTACAGCCGCAAAGACCAAACCTTTGTCTACGTTATAGGTTGTTCCGTCATATCCCGTCACCTGATGCGAGCTGGTTTCATTTTGTGCCCGCTGAATCTCCACGCGCACCGTTGGCATGGCGTAGGCCCCGGTGTCCCACGCATTATCCGAAAGCAACAGTTTGCTGCCATCTTTCAATTTTTCCACTTTGAGATGAATCGGACCGCTGTTGCGATACCCTTCCGGCACCTTGGTTTCTTGCAATATGTAATGTTCTTTCGTCAGGTCACTCAGCAGCAGCACCATGTCTTCGTTGTCATAAAAGGTAAACATGCCATTGTCGTCCGTGGTGCCAGTGGCAATAGGATTTTCGCCAACCTTATCATAATCTGCATTGGCTTCATACAGCGCAAATTCCGCATTAGCAACAGGCTGTCCATCCTGGTCCGTTTTTTCAATCTGACTTTCCAATACGGTATCAAGATTGAACTTCATATTCATATTAGAAGCGGAATTGCCGCGTTCCAAATAGAAGAACTTCATCGTATGATAGGTATTGTTGGCAAAAGTGCTGCCGTTCCAATCACTGGCATCGCCGCCCTTTCCTGCTGCTTCGTAAGCAGTTTTCAGGGTAGCGTTTTCATCATTGTAGCGAGGTTCGTTGGCATCGTAAGCACCGTTGTTATTACGATCTTCAAAAATATAGACATTTCCGGTATGGAAATCAATTTCCACCGATGTGGCATCATGAATCCCGCCAAGATCCGCCACCAATACATCATCAATAAACACCCAAACATCGTCGTCACCAGTGAATGAGTACGTCACTGGCACTGGGGTATTGTTGGTGCTCTCCGGCGATATGCCATCCTCTGGCTGCTGGAAGCGCGTGACCATGTTAACGCCAAAGTAGTGATTGATGGTTGCAGAATCACAGCTTAGCTCTGTCCCGCTAAACACTTGCTCAGCGGAATTGAATGGAAAGAACTGCCCCACTACGTTTTTCGTGTCTTTCACTGCCGCTTCGGAATAGAGTTTAAAGATCTTACTGTTCTTATCAAACACCGCAAAGTTTTCCCGACAGTTGTAGTAATAATAGCCTTGGGCATCCTGTTGCAAAAGCCCGCCTACATTCGTATAAGCCTGCTTACCGGCAACATCCGACGCGCCGTTAAAAAGATAGTCTAGAGACTGCCCTTGGTTGAGAGCATCCGCATCCAGCGGCGTCGTAGCCGTTTTATAGGCGAGTTTTGGGAAACCATTGCTGTCCAGCACATTTTGTACAATCCCCACATTTGGCCGCGCGGTGCCTGTCCAGCCGTTGATACCGCCTGTCATGCCTCGACCAAAGTTCAAAATATGTCCCTGATTAATGCCCTTATTTGTATAATCGGACGGATTCGTTTGATCACTGTCGTCCGGATTGGACAGCCAGTAATCGTACAAATTCACAGTGATCCCTTCCGGATACATTTCTGTCGGTTGCACAACAGCAACACTGGTGTTCGCACTGGCGCCAGACACCGTCCAGGGGAGCACCCCAGCCAAAAGTGACAGCACAAGCATCGCAGCTAAAATACGTTGCACGGTTTTTCTTTTTTTCAACATTTTCTTTCTCCTTTATGTCCGATTGCGGTAACCACATGCGCCTCATCATATCAATCTCTTTCCAATCATACTTTCTTTACCGAAACGGGAGAATGTTGCTTCTTCCTTGCTTTTATTATACCACGTAGAGTCACATTTATACAGTACCATCATAATCTCTTGACGACATCCCCACAACTTCCACAACAATAGCGGTGGCTACCTTTGAACATAGAGAAAGCACCGCGGCCAAAACGGCACGCGGTGCTTTCAGAAAAGGGATTATGAAAATGAGAAACGAGTGATCACTTATTAACAACAATACCGGTTTCGTAGACCTTATCTTCGCAGAGAAGTTTAACAGTCTGTGGACCTTCAAGGCCGGTCTTGTTGATGAAGGTATCAATGTCGCATGGGTTTTCCTTCTGGAAGGTCCCTACGCACATTGCGGAGAAGTCCTGACCAACGGTGTTGACTGGATAGCGACGAATGTTGCCAGCTTCGTCAACGAGCAGAATCTGTACCATTTCGCCAGTTTCATAGATCGCATTGACCATGATGCGGTCTTCTTCTTCAACGATGTTTGCGTTGTAATGTTCTGGTATGATTTCGCCGGTTTCGTCGGCTTTGACTTTCATGCGGGTGGTCTGAGTTTCGATGAGGCCGCCGAGGTATTCACCAGCGCCTGCTTCAAAGGTTTCACCAGCATAGTAGAGAGGCAGTTTTTCTGCGCGGTAGCAGTTTGCTGGAACATGCAGTTCATAAACAACCTTGTCGTCAATGAGTTCACAGGTGATGGAATTGAAGGTGATGCGATCTTTGAATTCAGGTTTCATAGCCATAACAGCTGCGAAACCGTCGCATGGCTTGCCGTCGAGGTAACCGATCCCGCCGGAGTGAACCATGTAATGGCCTTCATCGTAGTATTCCACGTTGCAGATGTATGGAGAGAAGAAGTCTGCACCACGTTCTTTACCATACTGCCATACCTGTTCAATGGTCATCTTTTCAGTGTCGATGCGATAGCGCACGCCACGGGAGAAGTTGTCATGGTTTGCCCAGTAGTTGTCTGGATTCTTAGCACGATAGTGACCATTGTCGAAGAGCATGATGTCACCATCTGGAAGAACAACGCAAGCATGCTGTTCATACTGCCAATCAAATTCGCCATCACCAACTGGGGTGAAGAAGTATTTGTCCACATATTCCTGTGGCCAGTTTTCTGGGTCACCGATGATCCAGTTCAATTCGCCGGTTTCGTAGTCAAGGTTGATGACTGCGTCTTCATGACGGCCGGAGAAGGTCAGGCTGTTGGTCTTTTCATCGTACCATACAGCGTTGTTGTGGAACCAGTCTTCTTCGGTCTGGCTGCCGGAACCTGGGCCGTGCTGTGGGAGCACCTTCTTGTAATCCCATTTCTTGAGGATTTCGCCAGTATCTTTGTCGAGCAGCACGCAAACGTCTTCAACAGTACCAGAATAGAAATCGAAGGTCAGAGCAAGCAGGTTGCCGTCCTTCATCTGGAACTGGTCGTGATGGTAACCGCCGCATGGAATAACGTATTCTTTGAAGATCTTACCACCAAAGTTCATTTCATAGAGACCAGTGGTGAAGTAAGGCATTTTTACAAGACGTTCGGTACCAACGAGGATGTGACCGTTACGGATGCGCTTGATGTCGAACGCCAGGTTTTCTTTGCAGTACCAGCGCAGATCGCCAGCATAGTCATAACCAACTGGGAAGGAACGCATGGATGCAGTCAGGAATACAAAGTTGTCGCCCATGTATTCCGCAGTAGTATCGATGGAGGTGGATTCAGGCACGCCTTCCATCAGAGGTTCGGTCTGGATGGTAACGGTGTGCTTGCGGCCATCCTGAAGCACGATGTCCACTTTGTTTTCATAGTCTGCATAGAGACCATAAACAGGCAGAACGTGTTCATAAGCGGCTGGGAAACGATGAACGATGTTTCCAGCTTCTTCTTTACCGCGAACGATGATGGTCACTTCTTCAGGACGTGGAGTCTTGAAAAGGATCATAGCGGAAAGAGGGCAAATAATATAAGGATTTACTTTAACGAGGGGATTGGTCAGTGTATAATCCCCAGCTGCAAATTCAGCCAGGAATGCTTCTTCATTGGCTTTTTGCTGGGTAATGATGTGATCTTTTTTGGTGTATTTGATTTCTGCCATAATATTCCTCCGTTCATTTCATTAAGCAGTTTAATCATCGCCATTAACTGGCCTTATCTAAAGTATAACAGAAACCACTATACACACTTACTAGTCTGGACTACAGATTTCAGTGTTTTCAACTAATTTTTCAGCAAGGCTGATGCGCAATAAATTCAACAAATCGGCGCGCTGCAATCGGCATGGTTTCCCAGTTGTTCCAAACCATACCCACCCGTCTGCTGAGATCCTCAGCAATTGGTCGCACTGCAACATTGCTGGAATAGCCAGACAATACTCGCTCATACATAATGGACACGCCAAGCTTTTTCTCAACCATAGCGATGATGGTATAATCGTCGCATACCTCATACTCAATCTGCGGTGTCAGCCCAAGGGCATCAAATGTTTGCAGCGGTACATTGAACTCACCTTCGTCGAGCAGAATCAATGCACTTTCGGCCAACTCCGACAGGCTGACCGTATTCTGCTGGGCAAGTGGATGATCCGGCGGCAGCACCGCACACATTTTATCGGCAAAAAGCAGCCGCCCTTCCAATTCCGACACAGCATCCATGTTCACGAAGCCAAAATCCACTGTACCATTGCGCACCCATTCTGAAATGGTGGTGTATTCGCCCTGTTCTAAAATAAACCGCACTTCAGGATGTTCGCGTTTAAAATCCACCATCCATCCAGGTAACAAGGTACGGCTGATACTGGTAAAAGTCCCAATACGAATGACGCTGCCCTTGAGCCCTTGCATTTCTCGCTGACGCCGCGCTAGCGCATCCTCTGCATTGGCAATGGCCTGTATATATGGAAAGATGGCTGCACCGTCCGGTGTCAGGTGAATGCCATCCTTCCCTCGCGTCAGGAGAATCAAACCCAACTCTTGCTCCAAGTTTTTCACGGTTTGACTGACGGCACTTTGAGAATATTGAATGGCGTTAGCTGCTCGCGTAAATCCACCATGCTCCACCACTTTACAGAATATATCATATTTTGACAGCATAAATGACCTCCGCTATTGTCTTTTCTAATACTTCCATCATAATTATTGTCTTTACTAATGTCAATCTCTTTTGTATAATTATTTGCACAAATATAATATTTATACGAAAGAAGGAGTTCTATGTCTGCAGCCAAACGATATTCTGAACACAACCCAGGCATTTTCAGCGCAACAGACAATCGTCGCGCGTTCCGTGAAGGGATGCATGATGGTATTCCAATCTGCATGGCCTATTTTGCCGTGGCATTCTCTCTTGGTATTCAAGCCGACAGCATCGGATTATCCGCGTTCCAAGGCTGGCTGCTAAGCGCCCTGGTCAATGCATCAGCGGGGGAATATGCCGCATTTACAGTAATGGCCGCGATGGGTACGTATTTCGAATTGTTCATTATTACACTCGTTGCAAACGCACGTTACATGCTTATGAGCGCCGCACTCAGTCAACGTTTTTCACCAGATACTCCGTTTCATCATCGTTTGTTGGTTGGTTTCGGGATCACCGATGAAATCTTCGGGATTTCCATCAATCGCCCTGGCTACATCAATCCTTACTACAACTATGGTGCCTTTGCAGTCGCTTCACCAGGCTGGTCCATCGGTACAGCCTGTGGCATTGTAGCCGGCAATGTGTTGCCACTCATCGTCACCAATGCTCTCAGTGTTGCCCTCTTCGGCATGTTTCTCGGCATCATCATTCCGCCAGCTAAAGAAGACCGTGTGGTCGGCGCCGTCGTTATTGCCAGCTTCATTGCCAGCTACGCGTTCAGCGTGCTGCCTGTGCTGTCTTCGCTCTCCAGCGGTACCACCATCATCATTTTAACGGTCGTCATCTCAGCCGTCGCCGCGCTGCTGCGTCCAATCAAAGATGACTCATCACACAAGGAGGCGGAATAATATGGCACACAACACCTATTTATACATCGCCGTCATCGCCATCACCTGCTATCTGATTCGCGTGTTGCCGCTGACGCTGATTCGCAAACCAATTACCAATGTATTCGTTCAATCGTTTCTCTACTACGTTCCTTATGTGACGCTTGCCGTCATGACTTTTCCAGCAATTCTCACCGCAACGGCCTCGCCGATCGCCGGCGCTGCCGCTCTTGCGGTTGGCATCATCGCCGCCTGGAAAGGACGCAGCCTCTTCCAGGTTGCCATTGCCTGCTGCGGCATTGTTCTCATCCTGGAACTGGCACTGTAAACAAACACCATGCAAAAAGCCTGCCGGAAAGCACTCATTTCCGGCAGGCTTTTATATTTTGCCCCAAAGCATCCAGCATCGCTTTCAAAAGACACGCCCTTCCGTACACTCTCGGGCACTCTTTCCTGAATCCAAAGCAAGCAAAAACAGCCGACTCGAATGTTCGAGCCGGCTGTTTTTGCTTGCGAATCAAATTAAAGCATCAAGAGTTTAGCAAGTGGGTAACCAATAAAGATGTAGCTTACCAAAGCCAGGATACAGATTGGGAAACCAATCATGAAGATTTCCTTTGAAGTGTAGATGTTCTTCATACCATGCATCAGACCAGCATGTGGAGATGCAGCAGGGGTCAGCATTGCAACGAATACCATGAGGATAACCCCGGTAGCAACTGGCATTGGGTTGATGCCCAGTTCGTTAGAGAAGTTCAATACAACTGGCATCAGAATAACAGCCATGGCTGCGTTGTTTGCAAAGTTGGTCAGAATCAATGCGAAGGTAAACATAATCGCAATGAATGCAGTTTCAGAACGTCCGCCGAGGACTGGAGTCAAAGTCTGGATGAGGAAGTCAGGAATACCAGTGGCTTCGTCAGACAGGGTGTTGGCACCATAAACTGCAGCAGCGATCATGAAGAAGATGCCCCAGTTAAACTGACGATAAGCAACTTCCTTGAAGTTCAACAGTGGCTTGCCATCGATACGGATGATCAGGAAGAGAATAACCCAGATCAAGGTGATACCCATGGTGCTGATGCTGTTGAGCCAATCGCAGATTGGGTTGCCTTTAATAAAGGTAGGTACAAGAACCATCAACAGGTAGAGAGGAACCATCCACAGATAAATTTTCTGCTGCAGGGTCATTGGAGGCAGCGGCATCTGTTTTTCAACGGTTTCAGGGTCTACAGCTTTCAGTTTAGACATGTCTACGCGCAATACATAACGAACAACGATCAGATAGACAGCCATGATGAAGGTGGTCATAATCAGATCGATGATCATATACTGAGCCATAGGAATGGTCATTGGAGTACCCATGGCAGCAGTCATGCTTTGGAAGGCTGCGTATGGAATGAGCTGAGCACCCATGAATGGGAAGAAAGGCTGTGCCAAAGTAGATACACCAAACATCCCTACGAAGAAGAATTTCCAGAAACGGTCTTCGCGCTTAACACCAACAGAATCCATCAGAGTCAAAGCGATTGGCCAGAGAATAATCAAAGATGTAATAGGACTAACGATAGCGGCCAACACGAAGCAGCAAGCATAGAATACTGCCAAAAAGACCATCGGACGGCCTTTAAACACTTTCTTTGTCAAGAACCACTTTGCAATGTATTTGGTATCGCCTACCTCATCCAGAGCACCAAACAAAATCATGCAGAAGAGAGTCAGGAGTACGGTGTTAACCCCAACGGCCTGCATCCAAACCCCGTTGAAACCGCCTTCACCGCCATAACCAGAAATTGCAAGGAAGAATAACCCAAGCATACTTGGCCAGAGTGTATCACATGCACTCCACAGATACACCATCGACAGGAAAGCGCCCAAGCAACGCATCCCCATCGGAGTAATTGGATCAATTGGCGGAATCAGCCAGAAAATAGCTAAAATACCGAAACCAATGATCAGATGAAGTGGATACAAACTGCGTTTTTTCTTTGCTTCACTCATTTTTCTCATCCTTTCCTTTTCTTGAGTGACTGACCGAAATCTCCAGATTATTAATAAAATTTATTATTCCAATTTCGATCTTTCTTATGGGCTTATTCTACCATTCACTTATAAAAACTATAAGTAGCCTAGACTTCACCTGTCTCCATATTCTTCATTTTTTTGTAACCAGCTCTCCATAGTTTTTCGCCGTCAAAAAAACACCTGCCACCGAGAGGTGACAGGTGTAAGTACATTTAAGATTAGCCCATAAGCACTTTGCACAATGGATAACCAACACAGATATACAAGATCAATGCAACAATGCAGATTGGGAAACCAACAGCCAAGATTTCCTTGGTGCTGTAAATTTTCTTCATCCCATGCATCATACCAGCGTGTGGGGATGCAGCAGGGGTCAGCATAGCGACGAATACCATGAGGATGATACCCGTAGCAACCGGCATTGGATTGATACCCATCTGGTTGGAGAAGTTCAATACAACCGGCATAAGGGTAACAGCCATGGCTGCGTTATTCGCAAAGTTGGTAACAATGAGTGCCACGGTGAACATAATGGCAACAAAGGCCATTTCACTGCGACCACCGAGCAATGGGGTCAGTGCCTGAATGAGGAAGTCCGGAATACCAGTAGACGCGTCAGACAGAGTATTTGCACCATAAACAGCAGCAGCGATCATGAAGAAAATACCCCAGTTGAACTGACGATAGGCCACTTCCTTGAAGTCCAGGAGTGGCTTCCCATCAATACGGATGATCAGGAAGAGAATAACCCAAATCAAAGCAATACCCATTGGCCCAATGAAGTTGAGTGCCTGGCAGATGGCAAAATCAGGGAAGAAACTTGGAACAAGCATCATCACTAAGAAGCAAGGCACCATGATGAGGTAAATTTTCTGTGGCAAGCTCATTGGAGGCAATGGCATTTCCTTTTCAATCATCGCAGGATCAACAGCTTTGAGCTTGCTGAAATCGACACGGAAAACGAACTTCATTGCCAAAATATAAATGGTCATAATGAGTGCCGTCATAACAATATCAACGATCATATACTGACCAATTGGAATGGTCATTGGATTGCCCATAGCAGCAGTCATACTCTGGAAGGCTGCATATGGAATGAGCTGAGCGCCCATGAATGGGAACAATGGCTGAGAAAGAGTTGCTACAGCAAACATCCCAATAAAGAAATAACGCCAGAATTTTTCCTCACGGGTCACGCCCAGAGTATTCATAAGGCTGATCCCTACTGGCCAGAGAATGATCAATGCAGTCATTGGCTGACAAACAGCAGAAATAGCAAACACACAGACATAGAAGATCGCCATAAATACGAATGGACGTCCCTTAAAGATTTTACGGGTCAAGAACCATTTAGCGATGTACTTGGTGTCGCCCACTTCATCCATCGCCCCAAAGAGTACCATGGAGAACAGCGTCAACAGTACGGTGTAAACCCCAACGGCCTGCATCCAAACTCCGTTGAAACCACCTTCGCCGCCATAACCAGAAATAGCCAAGAAGAACAAACCAACCATACTTGGCCACAATGTATCACAGGTGCTCCAGAGATAAACCATAGCAATGAAAGCCCCTGCGCAGCGCATTCCCAATGGGGTGATCGGATCAATTGGAGGCATTAACCAAAACAAGGCAAGAAGGCCAAATCCGATGACCAAATGGAGTGGATACAAGCTGCGTTTTTTCTTTGCTTCACTCAAAACATTTCATCCTTTCCTTTTTTTACCGAAATTTTCCAACATTTCATCAGCAGATTTTGTAGGACAAATTTCGTTTCTGCTTATCGTTACTATTATAGTATCTTCTCACTTTTATTATAGTAGCCTAGGCTTCATATTTGGTCATTTTTGTTCTTTCGTGAAGTTTTTTTTTCTGTTATTATATTATAAGGAATTATCCGTCAATGCTCTATAACTAATTTTTTATTATTTTGAGGAGGCACCTATGGATCAAGCTGCTATTGCCGAATTAACATCCTTTCCTCTTGTGCACTTCCACAAAGGTGACAACATCCTTCCAGCCGACGATACCGAAAGCGCCAATATGACTGTATACTATATTACAGAAGGCCATGCCATCCGTCAGGTTACTACTATCGCAGGCGAAGAAATTTTCTTTGAAGAATACCATCCGGGAAAAACGGTGTATGCACTGTTGGGGCCATTCCGACTTTACATGCCTGACATCATGCCAACCAATGCCAACGACATGATGGCACTGACCGATGTCACGGCACATCAACTTACAGCCATCGAATTTGACGCCTTTCTCGACCGCCATCCTGAGGTCATGAAAGAGCTTCTGCACCGTTTAACGGATGAGTACGCCATGCTCATGAACAACTTCGTGGCCAAACAAAAAGGTCAGGCCGCACCACGTGTTGCCGGATTCATTCTTGAACGTGCCAGAGAGGTTGACGGGAAACTTATTTTTTCGCGCTGCTGCAGCGTCTCAGATATTGCTCGTTTTCTAGGCATGCATCGCATTACCGCCAATAAGATTGTATTGGCTTTGCGGCACGCTGGCGCAATCACGTACAACGATGAGAATGTGCTGGAAATTCTCGATCCGGATCTGCTCCAGGAGTTTGCCCAAGGCATTCGCAAGATTGATTATAAAAAATAAAAGACAGGCTGCAACGCCTGTCTTTTTACACACTGAAACGCCGCCAAAGCAATCCGGAGGGAGTGATTTGGCGGCGTTTCATGATAAGCAGAAAATAAAACGAAGAAGGATTGATGAAGAAATTCTATCTGGTTACTTTCGATGGATCCCTTGATCCATTTATAATTTTTCGCCCTATTATTTTTCTTCATGCTTATTATAAGCTATTCTTTTGTGTTTTTCAAGACCTTTATAGCAATTTCTTTGCGCATCCGACAAAAATGCCTTTACAATAGAACCAACCCCATAACAAGGAGGAAGTTTTTATGTTTACCACCAACGATTTACTCATCGTCATCGATATGCAAAACGACTTTATCGACGGCGCCCTCGGCACGAAGGAGGCACAGGCCATTGTCAGTGATGTGGCCGACCGCATTCGCCGCCATCAAGGGCCTGTGTACTATACCCTCGACACCCACGGCAGCGATTACTTCGAAACCCAGGAGGGCCACTATCTGCCAGTGGAACACTGCCAGAAAGGCAGCGACGGCTGGACGCTCAACGACACAGTCGCCCGTGCGCTGCGCATGCAAAACGCTCAAGGCTTTGAAAAACCGACCTTCGGCTCCACAGCGCTGGCACATGCCGTTGCGCAGGCCCATGCTGAACGTCCTTTCACATCCATCACGCTGATTGGCGTCTGCACCGACATCTGCGTCATTTCCAATGCCATGTTGCTCAAAGCCTCCCTGCCAAATGTGCCGCTCTATATTCACGCCGATCTCTGCGCCGGTGTCACCCCTGAAAGCCACGACACAGCGCTGAAAGCAATGGAAGCTTGCCAGATGGCGGTGCTCCATGCTTGAGCACGTTGACCACACACTGACGCCCTGGGTCGACGTCAACAGTCGAGTGCTGGTACTAGGCACGATGCCTTCGCCAAAATCTCGTGCCCGCGGCATGTATTACGGCCATCCACAGAATCGTTTTTGGCCGACACTGGCCCGTCTTTGGGCAGAACCTGTTCCGACCACGCCGGAGATGGCCCAAGCCTTTGCCAAAGCGCACCATATCGCTCTCTGGGATGTATTAGCGTCTTGTGCCATTGAGGGCGCGGCCGACGCTTCGATTGCCGATCCGGTGCCAAATGATGTGTCGGCACTTCTAGCGGCTCATCCGCAGATCCAACATATTGTCACCACCGGCAAAAAAGCAGCCGATCTTTATAAACGCCATCTTTTTCCTCAGACCGGCCTGGCAGCAGTGTCGCTGCCATCCACCTCTGCCGCCAATCGCGGCTGGTGGCCAGACGAGAAACTGGTAGAGGCCTACCGCGTACTGTATAATCTAATTGAAGGAGATGACGCCCATGGATCCAACCAATCTTTTTGAGCCCGGCGATCCAACGCCGGAGGAAGTGACCACAGTACTCTACGATGCGAACGGTACGCGCATCGAACAAATCATCAGCTGGGGTCAGGCAACATCCGAGCATTTTTGGTACGATCAAGATGAAGACGAATGGTTGGTGCTGCTCAAAGGCCGCGCCATTCTGCGCTACGAGGACGGAACACTGCTTCCTCTCCGCAAAGGCAAGCCGCACTTGATTCGCGCTCATGAGCGCCATCAAGTCGCCGCCACCACCTCGCCAACCATCTGGCTGTGCGTATTCAGCCAAGTGGCACCAGAACCATTGACATAAAAAAATTCGCACAGATGCGCTCTGTGCGAATTTTTTATGTCAAAAGGCAATCCAAAACATATACAAGCCCACCGCCAAAATCAACGTTCCCAACACCACCTTGCTCACAACCGAAAAGTGCTGATAGCGACCGCTGCCTTTCAGTTTCTGCACGAAGCCCACGGAGGTACCAGCGATCAACACCAACACGCTGTGCCCCAGGGCATAGCAAAGCATCAACACAATCCCCCAGAGCAGGGCACCGTTGCCGGCAATAATAGCCAAGAGCGCCACCAGAATTGGCGTTGAGCAAGGGCTGGCAAAAATACCGGCAAGGATGCCGGTGAAAAAAGCGCCGATGAACCCACGGCGCGCGTTTTTACTCAGGATGTTCGTCTCCGGAATGATTTCAAAAATATCCCAAATTTGCAAAGCCATCAAAACCATGATGACCCCAAGAATAAAGTGCCAGAGAGGAGACGACGTGCCCAAAAGATGTCCTACTGAAGTGGCAATGAGTCCTAGGGCGACAAAGGTCACTGCTGTGCCGCCGGCAAAGGTCAGCGAATAAAGAAAAGCACGTTTGGTGGTTTTTTCGCCAATGCCGCCAATGTACCCGATGATCAGTGGGATGCTCGACAAACAACATGGCGTAAACGCCGCCAACACCCCGGCTGCCAATGCCAGAATTGGGCCCAGCCAGGGCATTTGCGCAATGACCTGCACAATCTGATTCACCCAGCCATCGATCAATGCATCCACCTTATCTCACCCCCATTTCTTTCAATATCAAGCGCATTTCATCGGCCGTCAATATGCCCTGATGCGCACAATAAGTAACGGTTCCTGTATCACTATTATAATAGATCGCAAACTTAATGCTTTCTTTTAACTTGGAACTTGGATTAAAGGGCGTACCGTCGGCATTGTAAAAAAGCTGCGTCGGGAAAACCAGCACTGGCACGTCATCGTCAGCCGTCGGAAATTCGTTCACGTCCACAAATTTAATGAACGCTTTGCCAAAGTATTCTTCGTTGATGGTTTCCAAATCTGCAGCCATTCGTTTGCAGGGACTGCAACTTTCGAAACCATAGTCGATAATCATTGGCAGATGATAAGACGACAGCTCTTCCACATCCACTGCGCCTTCGGCCTTCAGAGAAAAATCGGCATCCTGAAGATTGAATGGCAGAGATGCCTGGTCAGTGCTGCTGAAACGTACGCCAAGATCCGGCTGCTGTTGTTTCAGCACCCAAATCCCTGCCACCATCGCAACAATCGCCAGTGGCACAAAAACTTGCAAATACTGTTTTCTCGTCACTGATACACTCCTTCCTTTGGCCGTCCGGCCCATTCGTTTCTGCAAAAAAATGAAAACATCCTTCCTCACTGAAGATGCTCCCCACAAGTGAAAAAGGATATTTTCCTATTATCCTCGACAAAGTTTTTCGATCCAATCTGGCGTCATCTCTTCCGGCGAAATGGTGCTTTCATCTCTCTCAAGAGCATCAATGGCTGCCATTTCTTCATCAGACAACACCAAATCAAAATTCGCCAACGGGTCTGAAAGCCACTGGGTATCTAGGCTGTTTGGCACCACGACTACCTGGCGCTGTGTTTGCCAGCGCATCAAAATCTGCCGTGCCTCCACCCCATGCGCATAGGCTATGCGCGCAACGGTGGCATCTTGTAAAAGCATCGATGACTCATTGCCAAAAGGTCGGCGAGCCACCCCCTGAATATCCTGCCGATTCAAATATTCCATCAAATTCGGCCGCTGGTAGTAAGGATGTCGTTCAAACTGCGCCACCTGAGGCCGTTCTTTGACATGAAGCACCAGATCAGTGAGACGATCAGCAGCAAAATTGCACACGCCAATGGCTTGCACCAATCCTTCTTCACGCAGCTCAACAAGAGCTCGCCAAGCACCAAACACATCGTTATATGGATACTGCAAAAGCAGCAAATCCACGTAACTGACACTTAAACGGTCCAGCGAACGTTTACAGCTTTCTTTCGCTTTTTCGTAAGTAGCGTTGGAAATGGCCAGCTTCGTGGCAATGAATACTTCACGCCGCGGCACGCCACTTTGACGCACCGCTCGTCCAACAGCACTTTCATTGTGATAGCTCTGCGCGGTGTCCACATAACGGCACCCTGCCGCAAGCGCCTCCTTAACCGTACGCTCGCAGGCTTCCTCGCTGAGCTGGCTGGTGCCAATACCCAGCAGCGGCATCTCGACACCATTGTTGAGGATCACGGTCTCCATTTTGTTACAACTCCCTTGTGATTTCTACACTGATTCGTCAACAATGTCATTCTAATCCTCATTTTACCACGCTCGTTGCGCAAAAGGAACGATCCCACAAAAAAACGACAAATCCGCTACCAAATCTCCACAAAAGCTTGACATTGCGTCCTATTCAGCGTTCCAGCAGCCAGGTAATGCCTCGCGCCGTGCGGCCAGCAGCATCCTGAAAATGGCCGCCAGACTCCAGACAAAACTGCGTATCAACGCCCAGCTCACGAAAACGCTCTGCCACAGCGAGGCTGTTCTCCTCTACCTGGCGCATCAGCGGATGGCGCGTTTTCTTTTCTCGGTCTCCCAGCGAGAAATACACACACTGCGGCCGCTGCGCCAATTCTTCCTGCAAGGCAAAGTCGCAAAAGCCTTCGAACCACAGCGATCCCGACATACTCGCCACCCGTTCAAAGGCCGTACTGCGATAAAGCGTGTACACCGCAAACAGTCCCGCCAAAGAATAGCCCGCCAAACCACGCCAGCAAGGCGGTGCCGTCAGCTCCGCTTCCACCATCGGCAGCAGCTCCTTCTCCATCCAACAAAGGTACTCCGCCGCATGGCCAGCAAACGCCGACGACTGCCGCCCTAGAGCCGCTGCCGGCCAGGGCGAAAGGTCGTCTTCCCAGTTCATGCCCGTCACCGTCACCAGCGTATGATCCGGCGCATCCGTCAACGCCGTGCACAAAGGCGCAACTGCTTCCGCAAAGGTATTCACCAACACCAGCGGCCGCCCTGGCGTCTTACTTGGAAACACCTGCACCGTTTTTCCATCCAGCGTCCATGTCCTCATAGCCATCCCTCCTGCCTCCATCATACACCATGCAGCAAAAGAAACAAAGCGCTTGCGCCCTCGCACAAAAACGCGTATGCTAATACCAGACTATCCACGAAAGGACGATCACTCATGGACCAACAATCCTTTTTTTCATACATGAACGCCTCTCTTACCCCTTATCACGCGGCAAAAGAACATCACCGCTTTCTGATCGAACAAGGCTTTCAGCTGCTGTCAGAAAACAACGCCTGGCAGCTGGCCCCTGGCGGCCGCTATCTGATCGACAGCAACGATGGCACCACCTGCGCCTTTGTGCTGCCAAACGAAACGCCAACGGGCATTCGCATCATTGGCACCCACAACGATTCTCCGGCACTGCGTCTAAAACCATCGCCTACCCTTGTGCGCGAAGAGCTGAGCCTGCTCAATATTGAAGTCTACGGCGGCCCTCTTCTCGGCACCTGGTTCGACCGTCCGCTCGCTATTGCCGGGCGCGTTTATAGCCGTGGCGACAACTGGGCCGTGCCGCAGGCCCATCTTGTCTGCCTGCCGGAACAGGTTGTCATTCCATCCCTCGCTGCCCACATGAAACGTGGCGACGACGCGATTAATCCACAAAAGGAACTGCTTGCTCTCTGGGGCAAAGCAGATGCGCCACGCTTGGAAACACGACTGGCCGAACACCTCGGCATCGACGAAGCGGATCTTCTCGCCACGGAGCTCTACCTTGTCAGCGCTGAAAAAGCCAGCGTCTTTGGCTATGACGACGATCTCTACGCCGCTTCCCGCATCGACAACCTTGCCAACGCCTACGCCGCTTGCCACGCCCTCGGCGACAGTCAGCCGCAGCACGATATCGCTCTTTTTATCAGCTATCAGCACGAAGAAATCGGCAGCCACACTCGCCAAGGCGCCTCTGCGCCGCATCTCAGCCGTCTCCTGACGCGCATCGCTCAGGCGCTGCATGCCGATCTGGACGCACTCCTGGCGCAAAGCATCATTCTCAGCTGCGACCAAGCCCACGCCGCACATCCAAATTACAGCGAAAAGGCCGATCCTGTATTACGGCCACGCCTTGGCCGTGGGCCTGTTCTAAAACTTGCGGCCAATCATAGCTACGCCACCACACCGCGCGGCGAAGCCATGATCCGTGCCCTCTGTGCCGACGAAAATCTGCCAATACAATGTTTCACTAACCGCGCCGACATGCGCGGCGGCTCCACCATTGGCCCTCTGGCCGAAACAACCACTGGCATCGAAGCCATCGATCTTGGCAGCCCTATGCTTGCTATGCACAGCATCCGTGAATGCGCCAGCCTTAGCGACCAAGCTACCATGCAGCAACTCATGACCGCCTTTTACAACAAATAAGCAGCAAATAAACAGCAGCCCTTCCACCTCGGAAATGGCTGCTGTTTATTATTTTCTTATAAAAAATGCGCTGCCTCATAAAGAGACAGCGCAGAACATCCATCACGAAAAATTAGTCGTTAACGATGATGTAAGTGATGTTTACAGGACCATGTACCCCAACAACACGAACGAGTTCGATGTCGGCTGTGGAGGATGGGCCAGAAATATGAACGATGGCGCTTGGGAAACCAGCTGGATCGTTCTGATACTGCTTGCGCAATTCAACCATGGTTTCGCTCATGCGGCGATAAATGGTGCTGCGGCGCAATACAGCAACGTGGGTGATTGGCAGCAAACCAACGCTACGGCCAGAGCCAGAGGTCATTGGCTGAACGAGAGTAGCCGTTTCAGCAATACCCATAGCAGGGAAGGTGATCCCGATGTTGGCATCCTGAGCGTTATTGATGTTGTATTCACGGCCCTTGGTTGGGTCCCATTTTACAAATTCCAGACCGTCTTTGCCATTGGCTTCATCGAATGCCTTGTCCAAGCCATATTCTTCCATCTGTGGCACGGATGGGCAAACAATCTTACCGCCGCCATAGTTCTTGATAACGTCGATGATGACTTTCTTCACATCTGCAGGAGCGCATTCGGTATACTGAATGGAAAGCTTTTCGCATTCTACTTTGAAACGTTCAACAGTTTCTTCAGGAGTCTGCACTTCGCTCATCACATGATGCTGTGGACCTTTGGTGAAATCGTATGGTTCAATGGATTTTGGCACTTCGTTACGGCCCAGGGCGAGAGAAACGTTGTGCAAAAATGCTTGTTTATGCTGTTCGTTTAACATAGATTACTTCCCGCCTTTCTTTTCTGCTTCGTGTTTCTTGAACCAGTCTCTGAACTTTTCCTTAGCCAAGGTGTCCATATCACGAGACTGTGTCCAGTTCTTCAGCACAGGAATCTTGATGTTTTCCTTGAGGGACTTGCGGTCCTTTGCAAGGAGAGGCATCATGCGAGCACCAACCTTGGTACCGAGGTCAAACAGACCATCGTGAGCCAAAGCAGTACCAGCTGCCTTGAAGGCCAGGTTCTGCATCCCTTTGCCATAACCATATTCTTCAACGAGAATCTGACGATGACGAAGGATGAGTTCATGCAGAGGAATCTTAACTGGGCAGTGGTCGCTGCAAGCACCGCAAAGGGTAGAAGCCCATGGCAGAGAGCCAGCTTTTTCATAGCCAACGAGCAGCGGAGTCAAAACAACACCCATTGGACCTGGATAGATGGAGCCATAACCATGACCAGTGATGTGACGATAAACTGGGCAAATGTTCAGGCAGGCACCGCAACGGATGCAGCGCAGCATGTCGCGGAATTCGCTGGCCAAAATTTTGGAACGACCATTATCCACGATAATGATGTGCTGTTCTTCTGGACCATCGACTTCATCAGCTTTACGAGGGCCGGTGGTCATGGAGAAGTAAGAGGTAATCTTAGAACCAACAGAACTGCGAACAAGCAGAGCCACCAATACATCCAGTGCTTCGAAGCTTGGAACGATACGTTCCATACCCATGAGAATGATCTGGGTGTTTGGTACAGACGTGGTCATACGACCATTCCCTTCGTTGGTAACGAGGGTGCAGGTACCGGTTTCAGCAACACCAAAGTTGCAGCCAGTCATACCAACGTCCGCATTGAGGAATTTTTCACGGATGAAACCACGGATAAACTTGGTTTCACGAGTTGGGTCTTCATCGCCAGTGTAGCCATACTGTGCAAAAACGTCACGAATTGCATGACGATCGAGATGCAAAGCAGGTACAACGATGTGGCTAGGTGGGTTCCAGTTATTGAGCTGGAGAATAATTTCAGCCAAGTCGGTTTCGAACACTTCAATGCCGTGATCGATGAGTGCATGGTTGATGTCGATTTCTTCGCTCACCATGGATTTACTCTTAACCATCTTCTTAGCATTGCGTTTTTCAAAGATTTCGATAACCTGCTGAACAGCTTCCTTATCGGTCTGTGCAAAATAAACATGAGAACCAGCTTTTTCAGCGTTTTCAGCAAACTGAGCCAGATAGTAATCGAGGTTATCGAGCACGTGATTACGAATGCGAGCCGCTTCTTCACGAAGTTCTTCCCATTCTGGGACTTCTGCAACACGCGCGGAACGGTTGTTGTAGAAAACATCCGTTGCCGTAGTAATCGCATTATGTTTAAAATCGTCCGCGATACAATCTTTGACACGTTCCTGGAATGTCTGGTCTTTGCCGTTTAATTTGTAGAGAATTGCCATATTTTTTCCCCCTCTTCTTTAGCGGCAATTGAGAATTTCAGCAATATGCATAACACGAATGTCACGGGTCAGTTCGCCTCTGTCGCGCATACGATCAAGACGACCTGCAATATTCATAAGGCAAGCCTGGTCAGCACCGCAGAGAATGTCTGCACCGCTGTCAATAACAGTCTGTGCTTTTTCAGCAACGATCTGTTCGGAAATATCAGGCTGTTTTACAGAGAAAGTACCCCCGAAACCGCAGCAACGATCGGCCTTTTCCATTTCAACATATTCAAGGCCGCGAACATTCTGCAAAAGAATCAGCGGTTGTTCCTTAACACCAAGCAAACGAGTTGCGTGGCAGGATTTATGGAATGTTACTTTTTTATTAAGCGTTGCACCAACATCAGTCACACCAAGAACATTAACGATAAAATCGGTGAATTCATAAAGGCGATCGGCTACACGCTGAGCACGAATAGCCCACTGTGGTTCATCAGCAAGAAGCTTCATATATTCATGCTTCATTGCAAATGCGCAGGAGCCGGAAAGGCTGACGATGGTTTCAGCATCTTCAAATGCTTCGATGGTATTCTTAATAGAAGCCTTAGAAGCCTTGATGTAACCGGAGTTGATCAGAGGCTGACCACAGCAAACCTGTTTCTTTGGAACAACAATCTCACAGCCGAGACGTTCAAGCACTTCAACGGCAGCGATACCAACCTGTGGATAGAACATATCCACCATACACTGGGTAAATAAATGAATTTTCATAGGACACCTTCCTTATTCTAGAAAATTTTCTTGCAAGCAGAACGAGCATGTCTCCTTTGCCAAAGCACTTATCAAATGTATGAAGAATTCATTTCGATGTGTCCTAACAGCTTTTGACACAACGTTCCTGTCCAATGACTTAGTATAGCAAAAAATCAGACAAAGCACAAATACATCATCTTATACTAGCTATAAATTTATTATAATAATCACAAAACAAATGCAATACTTGCTATTCCCGCATTTTATATCTCTTTTTGCCATAAAAATGCTATACTGAAAGCAAAAAATCCATCGCTTACCAGCGATCAACAGAAAAGAGGAAAATTACATGCGTTTGATCTTAATCCGTCACGGCCAGGCAGAAGATGCTGCCATCGCCGAAAGTGACTTTCATCGCGCCTTAACAGCATCTGGAAAAGAACGACTGGAAAATGCCTATCCATCCTTGGCGCGCTATCTCAACGCAAAAACACACTGTGAAGTTTGGACATCACCAAAAATCCGCGCGCTGCAAACAGCCGAAGTGCTCTGCCGCTACATGCCAAATACCGCACCAGTCATTCAGCCATTTCTTGAAGAAGGCGACTTCGAAGCGTTCTGCAACGCCATCGCCAATCACGACCACGGCGAAACCGTTGTCGTTGTCGGCCACGAACCTTACCTTAGCGATTGGGTCCGTGAAATGACCGGACTCGATGTCCATTTCAAAAAAGGCTGCGGTGAAATGCTCTACTTACCACCAAACCAGCCAGAACAAGCCATACGCATCAACAACATCGATTTTGAACAAATGAAAAATCTGGATCTCTTCAGCGTGCCGCTTGGCGTCAGCATCAGCACGCTGATTCAAGATCAGCACAAACAAATTATCAAAACACGCGACACCTTTCTCTCAGATCCAGACGATAACGATGCACTCAGCCGGCTGCGTATCGCCCTGCGCACCCAGTACGCGCTTCTTCAGTTCATTGAACCCTACTGCGAAGCCAAGCCATTCCATAAAGCGGAACGTCTCTACCTGTCTCTTTACGACGACCTGGAAGAGCTGCGTGGCATCAACGCCATCTTAAAAACCATCCACAATTCTCGCAAGCTCGAGCTCTTCCCTCTTGCTGACGCCATGATCATTGAGCAAAACAGCGCCGTCATGGACCTTTGCGACCATCTCAGCCGAGAAGACAACGAAGAAGACTACAACGAAGCGCTGCATCAAACCATCGCTGTCCTCATGACCGCCAACGAAACCGCGCCACTCGAACAGCTGGCTCGTGAACAGTTTGCCAGCCGCTACCACTTAGTCGAAAAGGCGGTGCTTGACACCGACTTCACCGATCTGCAGTCCATCGAACGTCTGCGTGCCCTTTGCAAAACCAGCCGTTATCTCTTCGAATTCTTCAGCCCACTGGCCAACTATCACCAAGCCAAACAATATTTGCGCATTCGCCGACTCAACCAGCGCCTCAGCATTTACTGCGACACATTTTACAACGTTGACCAGCTGCAGGACATGCTCGGCGAAGACGACAGCCCAGCCATCTCCCGCGGCATGCGCATCTACACCCAAATGATGCGCCAGGAAGGCCAGGCACAAATGAACAT